>Ga0155340_119_pt2 | contig 77210 bp, 67 predicted proteins | sample RifCSPhighO2_02_FD_106308 | JGI IMG/M metagenome (GOLD analysis project Ga0155340, IMG submission 106308) | Candidatus Peribacteria bacterium RIFCSPHIGHO2_02_FULL_49_16
GGAACGCAACCTTTGCCGCGAAGCCAGGATTCCAAATATGCAACGGCCACGGAAATATTTGTACGCAGACCCTGAAGCGTTGGTGCACCCACGGGTACATTGCGTATATCGACGGCAGTAATCTGTACATCATCTCGTAAACGATCCACCTGATTTAGACGACCCTGCAACACCGCATCGAATTCTTCAAGCGCGATCTCAATCAATCCCGGATGCGCGACCCACGTGCCGTCGTGACCCGCTTGTGCTTCGCGCTTTTTATCCGCCCGAACCTTCTCCATGGCAACCGCATTCGCCTCCGGATCCGATTTAATAGGAATTTGTGCCGCCATACCGCCCATCGCATATGTGCCGCGTTTGTGACATGTCTGAATCGCAAGATCGACGTAACTTCGCATATTCGGCGCCGTCATCGTCATGTCTCTTCGATCAGGCATGATCCACGGGCGATTTCTGTATGTCTTGATGATCGAAAAAATGTAATCCCACCGACCGCAGTTTAATCCCGCTGAATGATTTTTGAGTGCGTAGAGAATTTCATTCATCTGGAACGCGGCAGGAAACGTTTCAATCAGAACCGTTGCTTTGATCGTTCCACGTGCCAGATCAAGACGATCTTCCGTACGTTCGAAAATATCATTCCAGAGCTTCGCTTCGTTGTGATGTTCCAATTTTGGAAGATAAAAAAACGGCGTTTTTTTCTGGTCGACCAAATTCTTCGCATTATGCCATGCGGACAACCCAAAATCGACGAGAGAGCCGGACATTGGCACGCCATCCCACTCCAGATGCGCTTCGGGTAAGTGCAATCCACGCGGACGCACTGCGAGCTTTGCCGTTTTCTCATGAAGCGCATATTGCTTTCCACTTTGTGAATCTTCGTAGACAATCGATCCGCGCACCGCATCTCGCACATTCACCTGACCCTGCATCAACCCCTCCCATGTCGGGGATTGCGAATCCTCAAAATCAGCCATAAAGACGCTCGCGCCGGAGTTTAACGCATTGATCACCATCTTGCGATCGACCGGACCCGTGATCTCGACCCGACGATCGAGGAGATCTTCAGAAACCGGATTGACGCGCCAATCAGATTCACGAATAGCCTTGGTTTCAGGCAAAAAATCCAGATCATCACCCGCATCAATGCATGCCTGTCTTTCTCTGCGCTCTGCAAGAAGTTCATCGATGCGATCACCAAAAATTCTCTGGAGATCGATAACGAACTGAAGCGCGTCGTGCGTCAGTATCTGTGAAAACTCCGGTTCGATTTTTCCGTGAATCATCAGATCACAATGAGCCGCGGTGGTCATTGTGGCATAGGGGAAGAAAATTGTTCTTCTTCGGTGGAACCTTTGAGGGCTGCAGTGGCTGCCTCTTCGCCCAAAAGAGTATCCATCACTTTATCAAAATATCCCGTGCCGACAAATGTCTGATGTTTCACGGCTTTGTAACCAAGCTTCTCCAGTTCGAACTCTTCTTTCTGCAACCGCACGTATGCCGGCATGCCTTCTTTTGCATACTCATGCGCGAGCTTGAACATGCTTGCATTGAGGGCATGGAATCCTGCGAGTGTAACAAACTGAAACTTGTATCCCATCTCACCAAGATCGCGCTGAAACTTCGCAATCGTTTCATCGGCAAGGTTTTTTTTCCAGTTGAACGACGGCGAACAGTTGTAGGCAAGAAGTTTTCCGGGAAACTTCGCATGAATTGCGTCGGCAAAACGTCGCGCTTCCTCCAAGTCCGGTTTTGATGTTTCACACCAAAGCATATCCGCATAAGGAGCATACGAAAGACCGCGCGCAATGGCGGCTTCCAATCCGCCATGCATTCGATAAAAACCTTCCTTTGTGCGTTCACCGGTGAGAAACCGGTGATCGCGCTCATCTATATCACTTGTCATAAGCTTGGCGCCATTGGCATCTGTACGCGCTATGAGAACTGTTGGAACATCCATGACATCCGCTGCCAGTCGTGCAGCTTGGAGCTTCGTAATAAATTCTTGTGTCGGCACAAGGACTTTTCCACCCAAATGACCGCACTTTTTTTCTGAAGCCAATTGATCTTCAAAATGCACGCCTGCGGCTCCGGCTGCAATCATCCAGCGCATGAGAACATACGCATTACGCGGACCGCCGAATCCCGCTTCTGCATCCGCAACAATGGGGGCAAAATTCGCTTTCTTTCTCTCTGCTTCATTGGAAACCAGAAAACGGCGACGGAGAGCATGATTGATTTTTTCCACAACGACAGGAACGCTGTGAGACGAATAGAGACTTTGATCGGGAAATATTTCTCCATCGAGATTTGCATCTGCCGCAACTTGCCAACCACTAAGGTAGATTACCTTCAATCCTGCTTCCACCTGTTCCATAGCCTGGTTGCCGGACAGTGCACCAAGAGCATTGATATACGGCTCCGTATGGAGCAGACACCACAAATGTTCGGCACGCCGCCGAGCGACTGCAACTTGACTCTGTACCTCGTGAGGTTCCTCCTGAAGCGCTATGACATCTTTTGCACAGTATGGTCGCTCTACCGCCTTCCACCGCGGATCGGTATCCCAGATTTTTTGGAGATACTCCGGATCATGGCGATCAGCAATGTGTTTCTCGGCAAGGAGCGCATAGATGCGTTCGCGATGCACGGGGAGAAGTGTATTGAGATCGAGAGCAAGACGCAGAAACTGCTCTGCCGTAGCTGTGCCCTGAACCGTGCTTTGCTCTGGTTCACGGGTGGCATTTTCGAGGGAAACAAGCATGTTGAAAAGGAAAGTGAATCTCTATGTCAACAGAAGAATGGTGTTTCTCCAAGAATGATCACCTGCCTCATTTTCACCGCTTGATAGAGATGAAAAATAAGAGAGAACGCATTTCCTTATCACTTTTTCTCCTCAAACATCTTCAAAAATTCAGTTACAGACAATGTCTCTTTTTTCAGAAGAACTTGGGCAATCTCATCCATCTTCTCTCGATGTGTCTTTAACATGCCCATCGCGCGGTCGTATTGCGCACGAATGACGTCACGGACATACTCATCGATATGCTTTTGGATGTCTTCGGAGTAGTTGCGCGAAAGGGTCGGCTCGACTCCCATGAACATCGTCCCTTGCCGTTCGCCGTACGCGACCAGTCCCAATGAATCATCACCCATCCCAAACCGCATCGCCATATTGCGCGCGATCTGCGATGCGTGTTCCAGATCGTTGCTCGCTCCAGTCGTCACTTCATTAAAAATCAATTCCTCCGCTGCACGCCCCGCAAGAAGACCGCAAATCTGATCAATGAACTTGGATTTACTGATGGTGTACTCGTCTTCTTTGGGCAAAAACCATGTGATTCCAAGAGCGGAACCGCGCGAGACAATGGAAATTTTATGGAGCGGATCACTTTCCGGACACAGATGCCCCACAACCGCATGACCGAGTTCATGATAGGCCGTGATATCGCGTTCTTTCTTGTTTAACTTTCGCGATTTCTTCTCTGCACCAATCGTAACCTTTTCCACGCTGTCTGCGATATCTTTTTGCATGATCGCCTTGCGCCCGCGCTTTGCCGCGAAGATCGCCGCTTCGTTCATAATGTTCTCCAAATCGGCGCCGGTAAGGCCGACTGTTTGTCTCGCAATTATGCGCAAATTCACGCCTCTGCTTAATTTCTTGTTTCCCACATGCACTTCAAGGATCTTGCACCGCGCTTCGAGATCGGGCTTGTCGAGGAACACGCGACGATCGAATCGTCCCGGCCGCAGCAGAGCGACATCGAGCACATCCGGTCGATTCGTCGCTGCCATCACAATCACATTCGTCCCTTGCTCAAAGCCATCCATCTCCGTCAAAATCTGATTTAAGGTCTGTTCACGTTCGTCATGGCCTCCACCGAATCCCGCCCCGCCGCGCTGCCTTCCGACGGCATCGATCTCATCAATGAAAATGATGCATGGCGCGTTCTTTTTCGCACGAATGAAGAGATCGCGAACACGACTGGCGCCCACGCCGACGAACATTTCGACGAATTCCGATCCCGCAATCGAGAAAAACGGCACACCGGCTTCTCCCGCAACCGCGCGCGCGAGGAGCGTCTTTCCCGTTCCGGGAGGCCCGACAAGAAGAACACCTTTGGGAATCTTTGCTCCCATTTCGATGTATTTTTTGGGATTCTTTAGAAAATCAACCACTTCAACCAAATCCTCTTTGGACTCTTCACACCCGGCAACATCCTTGAATCGCGTTTTGACTTCTTTCGCATCGGCAACGCGCGCGCGCGATTTCCCGAATGAGAGCGCAGTGGATTGGCTTCGGGCAATGCCGCGAAAGAGCCAGATAAGCCCGGCAATGATGAGAATGAAGAACAGCAGATCCGGCACGATTGCCAAAAGAAGATTGGTCACTTCACGATTTTCCACCTCGACTACTGTGGGATTTTTGGGATCATTCCACTGAAGAGTTGCCAACGAATCTCGCGATTCCTTGTACGATTGCAACACCGCTCCCGTGTGGGTGATAGCAAATACTTTATTATCCCGCAGCAAAATTCGCTCAAATTCCCCGACGTTGTAGCCTCGCGTCACTTGGCTGATCGGAACCTCCTTCGCATCGGCAAATTGCTGCTCCAGCTCTCGTGCGGGATTCGTAAGGTAATAGAGAGAAAGAGCAATAAGACCGACGAAAAGCAGGGTGGAGAGCACCCATTGATTGCGATTCGGCGGTCGAGATGGTTTTCTAAGGGCAGGAGACATATAATGATAGATTATCCTGATTTTTAAGATCGGTGAAGTATAAATTGTACTGTTTTATCGAACATATCCTTGTTTTTCCGCCTCCTCCTTGCTCCCAAAATACACTCTATTCTCGGGCACAATGCGCTGCCCGCCGGAAGAATCTATGGAATAGTATTTCGTGCCGCGCTTCGAAGCAACAAATTTTGCTCCATCGGGAATCGAGACCCAGATGTCATTGATAAGAAGTGTCTCGGCGGGAACCGCGAATGATCCGTCGGCATCAGTAAAAATCTGCTTACTGCCAAGAAACACGCGCACATTTCCTTTGATTTCACCAACAAGTTTTCCTTCTTCGACGCCGCGGATCTCTACTACGGGGATGCTTTCGCGCGTATCAGGCTGGAGCGTCATCGTCGTGCCATATCTTTCCTCATATAAAGAAACAATACGACCTACAGTGTAGCCGAAAGCACACGCCAAGAGAAGAAGAGGGAGGTAGCGTCCCATAATTCTCAATTACTCGACGTTCTTCTCGAGTCGCACCGATGCGACATCCAACACCAAATCACGCTCTTCATCATAGAGAATGGCTCTCTTCGCCGTAATCACGAGGAAATTTCCATTCTTTGCAAGGAGGTAGAATTCATTCTGCGCCTGCAACTTTTCCACATCAATAATCGTTGCAACCGTCGGCGCACTATCATCGGCAATCAATATATGTTCACGGACTTTTGCAATGATTTCGGCTGCCTTCTCCTTATTCTGTGTCGAAGCAGTATCATCTTGAGGCAAGTACTGCTCTCCTGCCTGACCGATCTGCTGCGACTGACCGATCTGCTGCGACTGACCCATTTGTCCACTCAACCAGTACGTTCCACCCGCAACAACCACGACCAATGCGCCAAGAACGGCCACACGACCGGCAGCGCTTCCATTCGGAGCAGGCGGCGGCAATGATGGCGGCGGCAGAGGATCGGGAAGATCCGGCGTCGGGTTTGTTGGCTGATCGTCCATAGAAGAAGCAGAAATACTTTCTAACACGTTATGACAATCGGTACATCAATACAAGTTGACATATTTCTGTTTTTTATCTCATCTTAAATTTCCATCCTTTCTTCACTCCATAGTCATTCACAAACCCCGCATGCACTTCCAAAGCGTACAGCACTGCAGCATCGGAGGAATGCGTCGGACAGTTTGCCACCTTGCACGGTTCCATGGAGAGTGTTTTTATGAGAATGCCTTCTTCATCAAAGAAAAGAACATCCAGAGGAATGAGTGTATTCTTCATCCAGAAGGTCAGCACTTGCGGATACTCAACAATAAAGAGCATACCAGATTTTTCCTCAAGCTCTTGCCGATTTTGAAGTCCCTGTGTACGCGTAAACGCAGTATCCGCCACTTCGACACGCACCTCTATTTCTTCTTCATTCGGTCCTGAAAGTGTCAGAACGCTCTTTCCATCCCATTGCTTTCCCGTGAGAATAAAGAAGGCGAGAGCAAAGAGAAAACCAAAGATGATGACACCGAGGATAATGCGAATCTCTCTCATGGAGAACGGAGAGAAGCAATAGCCTCTGCACGATCGGGTGCGGAAAAAATGAAACTTCCGGAGACAAGATTATTCGCCCCCGCCTCAATGCACTTTTTTGCCGTTCGATCATCAATACCGCCATCCATTTGTATCATCAGATTCGGATAATGTTCCCGAATCGCACGCACTTTTTCGAGCACGTTCACCATAAACTCCTGACCGCCGAAGCCCGGATGCACAGACATCATCAATACAAGATCAACATCTTCGATTGTTTTGGCGATTGCATCGATCGGCGTCTCCGGATTCATGGCAATACCGGCAGTCGCTCCGCCATCGCGGATAGCAGCCACCAGCGCCGACCGTTCTTCCGTATCCGTCACTTCGGCATGGAACGTGATATTTTTGACTTTCAGAGACAAAAAATCCTCAATGCGATCTTCCGGATTTTCCACCATCAGGTGAATATCGAGTGGAAGTTTTGTTTTGAGATGACGAAGAACCGGCGCACCGAAACTTAAATTCGGCACGAAATGTCCGTCCATCACGTCCACTTGCAGCCAATCAGCATACGATTCGATCGTATCGACCTCGTCCTGGAGACGGGCTAAGTTGCAGGAGAGAATGGAGGGAGTGATCAGTGTCATATGAATGGCTCAATTTCTCTTACCCGTCGTTCGTGCCGCCCACCTTCGAACTCCGTCTCCAAAAATATATCCACCATCTTCTTGGCTAATTTTTCCTCGACATACCTTCCTCCAAGACTCATGACATTCGCGTCATTGTGTGCGCGTGCAAGGCGGGCAATTTCCTCATTCCAACACACTGCCGCACGGATGCCTTTCATTTTATTGCCTACCATGGCTTCTCCGTTGCCGCTGCCGCCAACAATGATTCCGAACACCCCCTCCCCTCTATCCCCTCCCTTATGGAGGGGAGAAAAGGAAAGCACTTCTTTACATCCTTTGCGGATAATCGGCGGGTAATCATCGTCTTGCTGAACATGTGGAGAAACATCTGTCACATCAATTTTTTTTGATGAAAGATACGCTTTGATTTTTTCCTTCAGCGCAAAACCTGCATGATCGGCGGCAAGAATGACGCGTTCCACTTTCATATGAAGATGGTACACTCCGTTCGCCATGCAACGAAAGCCTCTTCTGTGCGCCAATTGGAAAATGTTTCGACCTCCTGACGGATGGGATGCGACAGATTCTCCCTATCGATCACAAGCACGTGCGGACATCGTCATTTTTCCGACGCATTTGCATATTACCAAATGCATTAAGGCAAAAATGCTCGTTGGGGCGCAGTACGGCCGTCCCGAACCCGAAGGAGCCTTCACAGGAGACGTCAGCATGCAGATGCTCAAAGCACAAGGGTGCAGTTATGCACTTTGCGGACATAGTGAGAGACGCCAGAATCATGGTGAAACCGACATATTCATCGCCGAGCAAATCATCGCCGCCCTCGAAGCCGGTCTCCACCCGATTCTCTGTATAGGAGAAACCAAGGAGGAATATGACAAAGGAAAGACACAAAGCATACTGAAACGTCAACTGTCTCCGGTATCAATGATCAATTCCCTGCCGGCAGTCCTGTCCTCCGTAGTGTCAATTGCATACGAGCCCGTGTGGGCCATCGGCTCCGGCATCAATGCGCTTCCGGCTGATATACAGAACATACATACATTCATCCGTTCTCTCCTGCCGGAGCAATCACAAAAATCAACGAGAATTCTCTACGGCGGGTCGGTGAATGAACTGAACGCTTCTGGGTTCCTCGCACATGAGGACATCGACGGACTTCTCGTAGGCGCCTGCTCGCTTGAAGTGGAGAAGTTTACAGAAATAATGAGAAGCATTTCATAGGTATCGCGGTGTATGTATTCTCATCATCCACTTTCCCCCTTCCACCACCGGAACAATCGTTGCAGAGAGAACGGCAAGAAGAAGCCACTCATTGATGGATAGGGCAACGGTTTTGAAAGGAATTTGTAGGAGAGGAAGAGCAACAACGCCTATGAGAGGAAGAATGCCTGCAAGAACGGAGAGATTGAGCCATCGGTTGCTGAATATCCCTTCCCATATCGGCCGGTGATCGCTGCGAAAGATGTACGCCTTCCAGAGTTCAATGAAAACGAGCGTGACAAAAACCATCGTCATCGCTTTTTGTACAGGAACATCCTTCCTTAAGAGAAACCAGAAGAGACTGACATTCAGCACAGTCGACCAGAGTCCTCCAAGGCACATGAGCGAAATGATCGGACGCGTGAATATACTTTTTTTTGCATCACGCGGGCGCTGGATCATCAAATCCTTTTCTGCAGCGTCAACCGAGAGCGCGATTGCGGGCAGGCCGTCCGTCGCAAGGTTTACAAAGAGAATTTGCAATGCCGTGAGCGGAAGAGGAAGGCCGAATGCAGTCGCTCCAGCCACGATCCCGATTTCTCCGAGATTGGCAGAGAGCAGATACATCAAGTACTTCTTGATATTGCCGAAAATCCCCCGCCCTTCCTCCACCGCCGCGACAATCGAAGCGAAGTTATCGTCCATGAGCGTCATGTCCGCCGCTTCCTTTGAGACGTCCGTTCCCGTGATCCCCATTGCCACTCCGATATTCGCCTTTTTGAGCGCCGGCGCATCATTGACGCCATCTCCGGTCATCGCCACGATATGTCCTTTTTCCTGCCATGTCGTGATGATGCGCAATTTATGCTCCGGATCTACGCGCGCGTATACTTGAACCCGCTCGACTCGCTGTGAAAATGCATCATCAGACAATGCGGAGAGTTCCTGCCCGGTCATTATGTCTCCATCTGTAAGAATGCCGAGTTCCGCGGCAATCGCTTGTGCAGTCAGCGGATGATCGCCCGTGATCATAATGACGCGTATACCCGCATCTTCACAGACATTCATCGCTTTTTTTGCTTCCGGACGAGGAGGATCGATCATGCCCAAGAGCCCGAGAAATTCCATGTGCTCCTCACTTCCTTCTTTTCCCTGTACCTCTTTACGCGAAATAGCGAGAACCCGAAGCGCCTGCGAAGCCATATTTTCTGCAGCAGAAAGTATCTTCTTTTTTTCTTCCGCATTCAGCACGCACGCATCGACGATCACCTCCGGCGCCCCCTTCGCATATGCCATCTTCGTACCTTTGATCTCATGGATCGTTGTCATGCGCTTGCTCTCTGATGTGAAGGGAATTTCGTCTATGCGCACAGCCGCCGCATCCAGCTCCTCTTTTTTCAGTCCCGCTTTTGCTGCGGCAACAACCAACCCCCCTTCGGTGGGATCGCCGCGAATGATCCATTTCCCTTCTTCCTGCACCAAATGGGCGTCATTGCAGAGCGCCGCCGCCGTAAGAAGATCGCGCAAGCGTACTGCATCATGCGATCCTCTAAAATCCCCCTCCGCAGCATATCCTGATCCTGTGACCTGAATCTCGTTGCCATCGAGCACAATTTTTTGCACGGTCATTTCATCTTTCGTGAGCGTTCCCGTTTTATCGGCACAAATCACCGACGTACTGCCGAGTGTCTCTACGGCAGGGAGCTTTCGAATCAAAGCATTGCGCTTGACCATGCGCTGCACGCCAATCGCGAGCGATATCGTGACCACCGCAGGAAGAGCCTCCGGAACAACGGCAACCGCGAGCGCCACGCCGAAGAGGAGAATCTCTAAAAACGGCTGGCCGCGCATGACGCCCATTCCCACGATCGCGAGAATAATGATAAGGGCAACCTTGGCGAGCACTCTTCCCACATGGTCCAGATTTTTCTGGAGCGGGGTGCGTTCGCGCTCGACGCCTGCAAGCATCTCTGCAATACGGCCAAATTCCGTTTCCATGCCCGTCGCGACGACAATCGCCTTTCCGCGTCCATAGGTTGCCGACGTCCCGCTATACACCATATTCCGGCGATCTCCGAGAGGACACACCTCATCATCGATCACGGTGATCTTTTTGCTCACGGGAGAAGACTCGCCCGTCAATGCCGCTTCGGCAATCGAGAGATTAACGCTCTCAATAAGTCGCGCATCCGCGGGAATCTTGTCTCCTGTGGCAATGAGAATGATATCGCCGGGAACGATTTCTTCTGCGGGAATGGTCTTTTCTTGCCCCAGACGAATCACTTTTGCTTCGGGCGCCGCCATCTTCTTGAGCGCCTCCATGGCACGATCTGCTTTGTATTCCTGAATAAAGCCAAGGAAGACCGCGAAAAGCACGATGATGACGATCGCAATCGCCTCCAGCTTCTGACCCAAAATCGCCGAAAGCCCCACCGCGATCAGAAGAATGATGATCAGCACATTCTGAAATTGTTCAAAGAGAATCTTCCAAGGGGAAAGTCCCTTCCCTTTTTCCAGTATATTTTTTCCATGCTCTTTCAATCTCTGCTCTGCATCTTTTTGCGAAAGCCCCTGTTTTTGATCTACGGAAAACTTCCCCAGAACACTCTCCACCGAGAGCGTATGCCAGAGCATGGGCATCTTTTGATTCTGGTTGTTTGAGATCATAAAGGTCTGTGAAAAAGTATACGAAGAATATCCTATTCAATAGTACTCCCCGTGCCGCTCTGCACATTTACGGTCGACTCACTGCTTGCTCTCGACTGCTCTACACCTGCACCACTTTCCGTTTCCTGCTCGCTGCTTTCCTCGTCGGTCGTAGCCCCAGAGCTCACTTCACTCATGACAACATGGTCTTCTTCATCTGGAATGATGATCGTGCCACTGCCGGTCTGCACCGAACCAGAGCCTGTGGGCGCCTCCTCATTCTCTCTTTCAAGGAGAGGGGTACTGGAGACGCTACTTTCAAAACTGCTGCTTTCCGAACTCACAGAGCTCGGCTCATGCTCGGGGAGTTCCCAACCTTCACTCGTTCTACCGTACACGGTTCGCGCTTCCAATGTGCCAAGCGCGATCCACGAGAAGGTGACAGACTCGCTTGCAGGATATGCAAGATGAATCGTAAAGCCGGTCAACGTCGCTTTCGAGACACCGAAGAGAATAGGAACATCCGCCGATGCCGTCACAATGGGCGGCGCGAGGAATCGTCCGCTGCCAAAAAGCACGGTCACCGCCGTTGCTGTCTTTGGGATTATGGCATATCCTCCCTGCTCTTCATTGAGTACAAGCGCGCCGCTGACAGTCAGAATTCCGGCTACCTCTACGTCGCCAAGAAATCGGGCAAGACCATGGATCATGATATCTCCGAGAACCTGCATGGCATCATGAACGAAGAGATTACCAACAAAGATACTGCCGCTGCCACCCAGCACAAGCGAACCGCTGCTCATATGAATATCACCATCCACGACCAGAAGCCCTTCGATCTGTGATCCGCTTCCGGCAACAATCTTGCCTGCTTTCAACGTGGTAGTGACCTCTGCACCACCGTCGATTCGCAACATTCCCGGGATAAAGAGATCGGCCACGTTCAATTCTCCCTCAATAAAGAGATCACCGCCGATGCGCGCATCATCGCTCACTATCAGCTTCGCGCCGACAGTCATCTCCTCCACATTGATCGCTTCCGCGTACAACGTATCGTCAAACGTCACCTCACCGCCGATGCGCACTTTCCCCGCAAAGTTTGCATTGCCAACAACCGCAATCCCCTCATGGACAAAAACCGTCCCTGATCCCGAACCGTCGGCTTCAAACTCTCCAATCTGCTCCTGCAAAATTGCGATATCGCGCACAGCTTTTACCATAGTCATCTCCATCGTCCCCATACTCTCTTGAATCTGCTCTGTCTGCGTCACCAACACCTCCCCACCGCTTCCGGTCATATTTTCACTCTGCAAGAGAGCGGAGTGAGGAATCAGCATGCTCTGAAAATCTATTTCGTTCATCTTCTGTTCGATTTTCCGATCAATATACTGATCAATCTGCAGCGCGCCTGAACCCGACCCATTCAGGAAGAGATCATTTTCATTGAGAACCATGCCGCTCCCCGTATTGAAATGTATGGGATTTCCCACCGGCGAACGGTCAATGAATGCCATGATCGTACTGACGCCGCTGCCTGAAAATGGTTCCAGTGCCCGCGCCACCACCGGCCCGTGATCGGCACGCATGGCGATGCCGGAACGCTCTGATGCGGTGAGCAGATCTCCTGCGGCGATTGATCCGTTTTCCGCAGTCACTTTTACGGGAACGCGTCCCGCGAGTCCGAGGAGAACTTGCCGCGTATCCGCAGGTTGTACAGGACTACCTGAAAGAACGATACCCGGCTTTGCCGAAATAATGCCGAGCATATTCGGGTCATACGGAGTGGAACTGCGCCGTACAAGAGCGGGAGAAGCCGGATCGAGGCTCACGAGATCACCCGCTTGAATAGTATCATCGTGCGTGTAGTAGATTTCCGCAAGGTCTGCACCTGCAACGACGTTCAGTTGGATGACGGACAGGCGGGGCGCCTTTGATCCACCTATGGTATTTTTGGCTGCCGATGCGCTATCAAACTGACGCCCAAATAGTTCAATGTAGTCTCCAATTGCCAAATCGAGCACGTCGGTTGTAGTGACTAAGAATGAATCAGCAGAGAGCTCTGCCCCTATAGAACTATAAACAACTTCCACATTGTTCTTAAAAAGACTTACAGCTATATCATCGCCTGCCCCCGCAGTGACACCAAATATGCCTGTCACCAAATATTTCCCCGCCTTCTTGATGGTGATGCGGCCGGAGCCGGTGGTCGTGACATCGGCAATGCCGCCGACATCGAATTGTTCGGTGTCAAGAGATATCTTTGTATTTATATTATGCGGCATGCTCTGCGCAGCATCCCGCGTCATCTTCGCCATGTGGAGCGTTCCTGACCCTGTAACGAGTTCTTCCCATCCGGTGCTTGCGCCATCGGCCTGCGTCTTGATGTAGACCTTTCCGCCGTTGTGATCGAAGTACATGGAACCCAGCGCACTTGCAACATTTCCTACAGGAGAGCCGGAACCGGCTTGAAGCAGCACGTCATTCGTCTCATCACCCATATGGATCGTCCCGCCGCTCAAGTACAGATCGCGGAAACGTTTTCCGTCGGAACCAATGTCAACGGCATTGGTGCGTGACGGCGTAATGTGATAACCAAATGTGGAGCCGGAGCTGATATTCAGCGTGGAGCCGGAGATAGCGCCTCTCGTCGTGATACTTCCGACAACGAGAAGTGATCCGGAAATATTGGCATTGCCCGATACATCAAGCGATCCTCCGCTGATGTGGATGAGGGCGATGTCATTATCTGGAGCGGTTGATTTGATAATAATTCTTCCGCCACTGACGGTGAGGAGATTTTGATCGAGGGTTCCACTGACTCTCTTGATGGTCAAAGCTCCGGTCATGGTGTCGCCGCCTGTGCGAACGTAGTAGTCGTTGATCTTGTCACCACCATCATTGCTGTCTGTACTCCACGAAAGATTTCCTGCACTGTCGGTCTTGAGAACTTTTCCCGTGGCGGTGCCGTCGGTGAAGGGGAAGGTGTAGGTGACGCCGTTGATCTTTACGGTGGAGTTCAGTTCCGCTCCTCCGTCGATGACGAGTTTTCCCGAGGCGGCGAGATTCCCTGTGACCTGGAAGTCATCGGACCATTCGAGAGTGTCTTCCGCATTGATGAACGTCAGCGTTTCGTTGGTGGTGTCACTGCCGAAGGTCAGAATCGTGTCGGCAGCGGTCTGGTCGGCGTTGAGCGTGAGATTGCCTCTGGAGGTGATACTTCCGACGATGAGGAGTGTTCCGGAAATATTGGCGTTTCCAGACACATCAAGCGATCCTCCGCTGATGTGGATAAGGGCGATGTCGTCGTTGGGGGCAGTTGATTTGATAATAATTCTTCCACCACTGACCGTGAGGAGATTTTGATCGAGGGTTCCACTGACGCGTTTGATGGTCAAGGCTCCGGTCATGGTGTCGCCTGCGGTATGCACGTAGTAATTTACAAAACCATCTGCACCTCCTCCCACTGACGCGCTCCATACTGCATCGCCATCGGATACTGTGAGCACCTGCCCGTCCGATCCGAGAGAAAGAGTGCGAAGAACTCCCGTGGATGTCCCAAGCAAAAGCTCGCCCTTTGAATACGATGTGAGATATGTTCCCCCCCTTCCCACAGTCAGAACATCCTTCGTTCCTCCATTGATTGGAATAAGCCCGCCCTGATCGTCATTCGTATGCTCGTGGCGTTCCAATCCGGAACTAGCCTCCACCGTATTACCCCCCCCCTCCACCACGGCGAACGGGGCTGTACGATCCTTCGCTGCGTTCGACTCTGATCACCGGTGGAGCGGTATATACCCAGCTGGGTTCGCCATTTTTGTACATCAAAATTTGTCTTTCTTTTGCTCCGCCTACAAGAAGATCATAGAACGACTGCATTGTCGCAAACAGTCTCGATCGACGCACTGGAGATCCATTCTGTACCATCGACATATCTGATTGCTCTATAAGCGCTTCGTCTGCCTGCTTCGAAGCCAGCCGTTCCAAAAGCCTCTGCTCTTGACGAACCAGGCGCTCAGCAAGAGAAGCATCCTCGTTGGACATGCTCGTTTGTGTGATCGAACCCAAGAGTGTTTCACTACCACTCTTATCTGGAGCTGCGAGGTGAGAGTCATCAATCATCACTTCCTGATCGTCCTGATCTCCATCTTCCGCACGTTGAGAGAAAGCCAAAGCGCCACCGATCAGAAGCGCAAGAACGATACATCCAACGGCAATCCAATCATTACGTTTCAGAACCGGAAAGAAATGTCCTGATGCCGAAGCTTCTAAAACCAGAGTTCCTCCAAAAGTATCAAGCCCCTCACGAATATACGTCGTAATATGCCGTGCCGCTTGTGCACGGGAATATCCGGTAATTTCCTGAATGTATGCTCGAACAAGACCCTTGTCTTCTTTGCTTAAACTCACATACCCAACCGATTGCAATGTTTTCCTGATCCACGAAATCTTTTTCTCTTTTGAAGAGAAATCAGAAACATGCAACTTTCCTTTTTCGAGTGTTACTCGAATGCTCTGAAGACTCGGTACTAGAGGACAACTGTCGTGCATTGTGTTGTGTATGTCTATTTTTTACAAAATGATCATCAGGCTCATTGTTTATTTATTTTATGTTATTATAGGTATAAGTATAGCAAATTTGACGTTCAGGCTCAATAACGTAAAACGTGCTAAAACGTATGAATTCTTACTTATTTTTTCACCCATTGTCCCCCTCCTGTATTTTTTACGACACCAGCAATTTCTAACATCGTCAATGTCGCATTCACATCACTCGATGGAAGCACGGTACGAAGAGCGATGTTGTCAACAGGCTGGGGCATGGTTGTAAGAACTTCCAAAATCTTCTCTTCCAGATGGCTCTTTGCTTCATAAGAAGATACCGGCGTCTCTGGCGATGAGACGATGCCGATTTCCCGAAAGACATCCTGCGGTGAGCAGACGAGCTTTGCCTGACCACTCCCAATCAGCGCATGGCAACCCGCATAATTCTCATCAAAAATCTGCCCCGGCACCGCAAATACCTCGCGCCCATATTCAAGTGCGAATTCGGCTGTCAGAATCGCGCCGCTCTTTTCGGGCGCTTCGAGAACAACGGTTCCAAGCGAGAGCCCGGCGATGATGCGATTACGCGCAGGGAAAGTGTGCCTGCCCGGCGTAGTATCCAACGGAAATTCTGTCAGGAGCACGCCGCCGGTTGCTACAATTTGCTTGGCAAGCCGCCTGTTGTTACTTGGGAAAATCTGTGCAAGTCCATGACCGAGCACGGCAACCGTTTTCCCGCCTGTATGCACAGTCTCTTGTGCAACGACGGCATCAATGCCCTGCGCAAGTCCGCTCACTGTCACCATCCCCGAATGCACACTTGCTCTTGCAAATTCCTCTGCGACGCGTTTTCCATAGGAAGATATCTTTCGTGTACCCACAAGGCCGATGCAGGGTTGATCAAGAACCGCAAGATCGCCGTAGTAATAGAGAAAAAGAGGCGGATCGGGAAGATCGTGAAGCATTGTTGGATACGCATGATCTTCAATGGAGAGGAATGATAATTTGCGCTTCTCCAGCTCTGCCTGATACTGCTCGACAGAAAATTCCTCCGAGCGATGAAGAGTCTTTACTATCGTCTCCTCCTTGCAACCGAGGTTTTGGAGCATCTCTTCATCAAGATGTTCCAAAGCCGTATCCAGATTCCCATACACCTTTTTTAGAGCATCATAACGCTTTTTTGTGAGACAATGAAGCCAAGACCACGTGAGGGAAACATGCAAATGCATAAAATTGAGAAAAGAAATTGATACTTGATACTTGATACTTGATAATTGACGAAGCGTTAGACACCTATTGTAATTGATCACTTATCAATGAGTAAGCCGCCTTAGCTCAGTGGTAGAGCAACGGTATCGTAAACCGTGGGTCCGGGGTTCAAGTCCCCGAGGCGGCTCCAACCTTCACAGAGCGAAAGTGGGCTCTCCAATTTGACTATTAAAACCTACTGTTGTATAATTTCAATATTGAGATTCCTGTTCTTTCCTATTCAGAAAAAGGAGGTGGGATGATGGAGGATGTGATAAAATTGCTCTTTGTATTGGGCATTGGCCTGATGACCTTTGGGATGTATAGCGGCATTCAAACGGCTGCCACCCATCAACTGTGGCCATGGGTTCCATTCGTCTTAGGGGCGCTCATCCTGCTCATCGTCTTCGCACTAAGCGAAGACAAAAGCAAACCACGGTACTAGCCCGTGCAGAAAATCTCACAGAACCCATCGCCACGGCGATGGGTTTCTTCTTTCCATTTACTCGCCTAATTGTTTCAGTGCGCTCTGTGCACTGGAGTTTTTTGGGTCGATGGCAAGAACTGTCTCAAATTCGACAATTGCGTCTGCCAAACGTCCGCTATTGGCATAGAGGATACCGAGATTGATGCGCGCGGCGATGTGCGTGGGGAGGAGCCGGATCGCGCGTTCGTATGCGGCAATGGCATCTTCGATTTTCCCCTGTTCCTGCAGAGCGACACCGAGATTATACGATGCATGAAAAAAATACGGATTCGCGTCGAGTGCGTTTCGATAATGCCCAATCGCTTCATCAAACTTTCCCTCCTGCATCGCGAGCGCTCCGAGGTTCACGTGCGCTTCTTCCAAATCTGAACGCAAAGCAATGGCTTTTTCATATGCTTCTCGTGCCGCATCTGTCTGTCCCAATTCCACGTATACCAACCCGAGCCCAACATGCACTTCGGCATTATCGGGATTCTGGCGTAGCGCCTCGTCATACATTTTCTGTGCATCAGTGTAACGATGCATGCGACGATAGGTGGCACCAAGATTGGCAAAAATTTTACTATGCGGTCGAATGGCGATCGCCTTCTCATATTCTGCGATCGCCTTCTCATGCTCTCCCCGCAAGCGATAGACGTTGCCCATATTATTATGAGCCACATGCGATAGTTCGCCATACTGCTTCAAAACATTTTGCAAAAGCACCTCCGTATCTCCCCACAGAAGCGACTGTGCATGCGCGCGTACTCCAAGAATTCCCAAAAGGACAACGCACGCAGTGACTGCAAATTTTCTATGACGATGAGCAATAACCCCAATAATGAATATCAATCCGATCGATGGAATATAGGCATACCGATCCGAAGCAAAATAGCGATCCATATCACCGCCGCGTGCGATATTGAGAAACGTAGGAAGCAGGGTAATAAGGAAGAAAAAATAGGAGAAGGCAAGTACGCATTGATATTTTTTAAGAAAGAGGACAAGGAATGTGATCGCCATGACAATCACCAGCGGAATAAAAAATTCCGGTGATGCAATAGACGCATCAGTGTAGGGATAGAGTACGGAGAACTCCGTGGGCCAAAAGAATTTTTCAAGATAAAAGAGCGTGCTCTTCGGGGCAACGATTGCTTTCTCAAAGTACGTTGCGAAAGAGAACGCTTCACGCTTTCCGAAAAAACCGACAATGCCGAACATGACAGACAGCAAGAAATAGGGAGTAAGACGGCTGATCGTCACAAAGGACGATGCACGGAGACGTCGATGATACAGAAGCCATTCAATCAGAAGAAGAATCACCGGCAGCATGATGATGGAAACTTTTGCCAGTAACCCCAAGGCAAAGGCAAAGATGCTGAAGGAATACAAGAGCTTCCCGCTTCCCGCTTGCCCATTCTCTCTTTCTCTCCATTGGAGATAACTGCACACACTCAACAGAAAGAAGAAACTCGATAGCACGTCTTTACGTGCGCTCGCCCACGCAACCGCTTCTGTGTGGAGAGGATGAACAAGGAAGAGAAGACCGACAAAGAGAGAAAGATGAACATTTCTCAATAACAGAAAAAGAAACATCATCACCAGCAGCGCATTCATCGTATGCAACACCAGATTCGTCAAGTGAAATCCGAAGGGATTCATTCCCCACAGAAGATGGTCGATTTGATAACTCATCAGAGTCGCTGGTATATATAATTCGGGATCAAATGTCTTGAATGCTTCCTTGAGTGACCATAGAGAAATCTCTTTCACAATAGGGTTCCCCACAATCAAATAATGGTCATCCCAGAGAACGAAATCATTGTTCAACGCAGAGCCATAGATGAGAAAACTGATCAGGAAAAAACCGCCGAAGAGCGCCACTGCCATTTTCATACGCATACGAATACCCTACACCCTACTACCTATCCTGCCTTCATTACCCATCGAATCGGCGTCCCTTCAAATCCAAAGGTCAGACGCATTTGATTTTCGAGATAACGCAGGTGACTCAATTGGATTTTTTTCGAATTCTTTGTAAATAGAACAAAAGTAGGCGGAATATCACTTGCCTGTGTGATGTGTTTTATGGAGGAAAGTTGTGCGACTGATTGTCCATGAGCAACGCCTTCATACCAGTTGTGCAGTTCTTTCGTTGGAATGCGGCGTCGGCGATTTTCATTGATCAGTGCGATGAGGTCAAAAATTTTGAGAAGCCCTTCGCGCGTCTTGGCAGAACAGGGAAGAATGGGAATAAACCGGCAGAAAGAAAGTGCATGCTGCACTTTCTGCAATACGATTTGACGGTGTTTCCCTTCAAAAATGTCAATTTTATTCAAGAGCAAGAGAAATCCTTTTCCTTCCTGAAGCGCCATCTGCGCGATCCGTTTATCCTGACGGTTGATATCTTCCGTTGCATCAAGAACAAGAACGGCAATGTCTGATTGCTCTAAAGCTTTGATGCTTCGCAAATACGCGTAATTTTCAATTTCTTCCACGATGTGCGATTTTCTCCGAATGCCCGCCGTGTCAATGAAGAGATATTCCTTATCGTCATGCTTGATGAATGTATCCGACGCATCGCGCGTCGTGCCGGGAGTATCGGAAACAATTCGCCCGCCTAATTCCCGCTGCTTTTCGGTCATAAAGGCATTGATCAGTGAACTTTTTCCCACGTTCGGTTTCCCGATAATCGCCACTCGAGGGGTGTTTTCCTCTTTCTGGTTTTCGCTTTTCTCCTGTGTATCAAAATGTAATTTCTTCAACTCATGCACAATTTGTTCCTGTAATTGCTCAATGCCCATTTTGTTCATGGCACTGGTGGCGATGACATTGTCCGTAATACCGAATGCATAGGCTTGAGAAAAGGCTTCCTCCGCGCGTTCAAGATTATCGCATTTACTCAAAACGAGAATGACGGGAACATGCGTGCGTCTCTGTTTACGCAGCACATCAACGACGGCATAATCACTCGATGTCAGATCTTCCGTCGCATCTACGGTGAAGATGATGAGATCCGCGTGTTGGATGGCGAGATGGGCCTGTTTTTGCACATTGCTTTCCATGTCGCTATCTTGCGATCCGCCGCCGATGCCTCCGGTATCGAGAAGGAGGTAATTCATATCCGGTGTCTCTATGCGATGCGCGATCGTATCGCGCGTCGTGCCGGGAATATCACTGATAATTGCATGACGTTTGCGAATCAGTCGATTAAAAAGACTCGATTTTCCACTATTCGGCCGGCCGATGATGGCGACGATTGGCAGCTTGGGCATAAGTCGAGATGAGCGATTAGTCTTGTTCTTGTAATGATTCATGCCATTGCTCGATGCATTCTTCCAGTCTCTTATGGCGGGGAAAATGCGCACCGTTGTTACAGGAAACACGCATGAGAAGACTGCATGCGAGCATTTCTGCGGCATTCTCTCCTTGCGAAGCACAATCCTTTATTGTAGTAATCTCACTTTCATTATCCGGTTCAAAGAGAGCATAACCGAGAATTTTTTCTTCACATTTCACCAATGTTCCGACAATCTCCCTTTGATGAAACAGTTCCTCTATTTGCCCATGAGTCGCGGCGCACTCACCGAAAACCATGGCCTGCAGATGTGGTATGAACGATTCTTGTGCAGAGATATCGAGTGAATGGAAAATCTCTTGATTCATCAGGAGATGATCAGATTCTTCATTGCCTGGAAAGGGTGCGACGTAGTCGGCGCAACGAAAAAGAGTTTCGAGAGAGGATCGAAAATGCGCAAGGTACTCCACTCGCATATCGCGGTCTTTTACCGATTCGATCAGATCATGGAATGCCAATTCACATTGTCTTTGCAGACAAAGAAGATCCATGTTGGAAATGGTGTTTTTCAGTGTGTCCCAGAGACCGCGGTCCTGTTGAATGGTGCGGATTCCCCGGTACTCATTTTGTACATATTTCACGTCGTCAAGAACCAGCCGAATGTTGTCGTGAAGCAGTCCCATAACAGATAAAGTGTAAGACGAAGTCAAGAAAATACAATAAACTCTTCTTATCGTACCGCCGAATCGCTAGTATTTGGCCATGACGGAGCAGTATCAACCATCGGTTGTTGAGCGAAAATGGCAGAAAAAGTGGGAGGAGGCGAATCTTTATGCAATCGAACTTGAAAAGGCTAAAAATCCATACTACTGTCTTGTGATGTTTCCGTACCCCAGTGGTGCGCGTTTGCACGTTGGGCACTGGTTTCAGTATGGTCCGACAGACAGTTTTGCGCGTTTTAAGAAAATGCAAGGAAATGATGTTTTCTTACCCGTAGGGTTTGATGCATTCGGACTCCCTGCGGAAAATTATGCGATCAAGACCGGTACGCCTCCGACAAAGTCCACTGCGGAAAATGTGCAGAATATGATGAAACAGTTTAAACGGATGGGGTGCATGTATGATTGGAGCAAGACTCTGAATACGTCAGAGCCGGAGTATTATCGCTGGACGCAATGGCTTTTTTTGCAGATGTACCAAAAAAATCTTGCTTATAAAAAAGAAGCGAAAGTGAACTTTTGTCCAAGTTGCCAAACGGTTCTTGCCAATGAACAATGCCAGGATGGCATGTGTGAACGATGTGGTACAGAAGTCGAGCAAAAGCCGATGCAACAGTGGTTCTGGAAAATTACCGATTACGCACAGAGATTATTAGACGGCTTGGATACTATGGCATGGCCGGAGAAAACAAAGTTGATGCAGAGAAATTGGATCGGAAAATCGGAAGGAGCAACGATAAAATTTGAAATCAAAAATCAGAAATCAGAAACACATAAAAAATTTGAAGTGAACAAGACAAAAACCTTCGTGGAAGTGTTTACCACGCGGCCTGATACGCTTTTTGGAGCGACGTATCTCGTGCTGGCGCCGGAACATCCGCTTGTCGATGAGGTCATGCCAAAGGAACATGAAGGCGCTGTGCATGCTTACAGAGAAGAAGTAAAAAAGAAATCGGAAATGGAGCGCACGGAACTCAATAAAACGAAAACAGGAATCTGGATAGGTGCATATGCGATCAATCCGGCGACAGAGGAGGAAATTCCCATATGGATTGCCGATTATGTCCTCATAAATTATGGAACAGGCGCGGTCATGGCGGTTCCCGCGCATGATGAACGGGACTACGAATTTGCAAGCGTCTACGCTCTTACTGTGCGAGAAGTTGTAAAAGGAGGAAACATCAAGGATGCTGCATTTACAGAAGAGGGAAGCGCAATCAATTCTGATTTTCTTAATGGACTGTCAACGTCGGAAGCACAAAAACGCATTGTTGCTTGGCTTGAAGATGAAGAAATCGGCAGACAGAAAATCCATTACCGCTTGCGTGACTGGCTTATCTCACGTCAACGATACTGGGGCGCTCCGATCCCGATCGTCTATGATCCACAAGGCAATGCGCATCCTGTTTCCGAGGAGCACCTTCCATGGTTGCTCCCGACCGACGTGGAATGGAAACCCACAGGAGAATCTCCACTGAAAGCGTCGAAAGAATTCAAGAAACGTACCGAGAAGATCTTTGGCAAAGGGTGGACGCCGGAATGCGATACGATGGATACATTCGTATGTTCGTCTTTTTATTATCTACGATTCCTGACGAACGCACATTCTCAATCCAAAAGAGTGATCGATCCGGCTCTTGAAAAGAAGTGGATGCCGGTTGACATGTATATCGGCGGCCCGGAGCACGCGTGCATGCATCTGATCTATGCGCGGTTCGTGATGATGGCATTGTATGATTTTGGAATTGTTTCCCATGAGGAGCCATTTCAAAAACTTGTGCATCAGGGACTGATCACGAATCAAGGTGCGAAAATGAGTAAAAGTAAAGGAAATATCGTTGATCCTGATCCTCTTGTGGAGAAGTATGGCAGCGATATTTTTCGTATGTATCTCATGTTTATGGGGCCATACGGCGATGGAGGAGACTTTTCAGATACGGGGATTCGTGGAGTGGAAAGATTTATGCAGAGAGTGTGGAAAATTTTTAAGAAAGCCAAAGAAGCTCCGGCGTCATTGCAAGGAGCCGCAAAAAGCAAAAAGGTGCAAATAAAACTTCATTCAACGATCAAGAAAGTAACCGAGGATATGGAAAAATTGCATTTCAATACGGCGATCAGTGCACTGATGGAATTACTTCATGTTCTGGAAAAAGAAGAAAGTATTTCAAAGGAGACACTGAAGACGTTTGCAATTCTGCTTGCGCCTATCGCTCCTCATCTTGCCGAGGAGATTTGGGAAACGCAGAGCGCACAACATTCATTCGTTTTCCAACAACCTTGGCCATCATTCGATTCCACCATTGTCATCACAGATACCATGACGATTGTCGTGCAGGTGAATGGAAAAATGCGGGCGAGCATCGAGGTTGATTCGGGTGCAAAAAAGGCAGATATTCTCGCAAAAGCAAAAGAGCAACCGAATGTGCAGAAATGGTTGGAAGGAAAAAATATGAAGAAAACAGTCTATGTACAAGGAAGATTAATTAATTTTGTTCTGTAGAATGATCGCACGTCCCTTTGATCGCTATCAGGAATTTACCGATATTGACGCCCTTACAGATATTGCAGATAAACCATTGCGAAAAAGTATTCGCGTGAACACACTCAAGATGTCCGTGGAGGAATTTCGAGTAAGAGCACGGAAAAAGGGATGGGCTTTAGAACAGATACCGTGGTGCGAAGAAGGGTTTTTCATAGACAGAGAAGATCGAAGCTCCGCTCTTGGCAAAGATCTCCTGCATCTCACCGGATGTATGTATATGCAAGAAGCGGCGAGCATGTTGCCTGCAGAACTTTTGGATCCAAAACAGGGTGAGATCATTTTAGATATGAGTGCGGCTCCGGGAAGTAAAACGACGCAGATGGCTGCACGTATGCAGAGTACAGGACACATCATTGCCAATGATGTGCAGGAAAAGAGATTATGGACACTCAAGACCGCGCTGCATCGATCAGGGGTAACAAATACGATCGTGAGCAAAAAACCCGGACAATGGTTCGGGAAACACATGACGGAATGTTTCGATTGCGTGCTTTGTGATGCGCCGTGTACGGCACAGGGAACATCACGAAAGGATCCGCACGCTCTCATGTACTCGTCGCAAGACAACATCGACAAGATGTCGCACATTCAGATGCAACTCCTTGAATCTGCCATCCACGCGGCAAAGATCGAAGGCCGCATCGTCTACTCCACTTGCACTCTGACACCGGAGGAGAATGAGGGAGTGGTGCGGAAGATGTTGGAGAAGTTTGGTGAGAAGATAGAAGTTGTTGATTCAATGGCAAAGGATGTGGAGGATAGTGGATGGAGCGGCAGAAAAGCGAAAGAAGATTCGATGAGCGTACAAAAATCCCTGCAACCTATTCCCTGCAACCTATTCCCTGCACTACGTCTCTGGCCCCAAACGTTTGATACAGAAGGTTTCTTCTGCGCAGTACTGCAAAAGAATGCGGTGACGAGAGAGAAAGAAGACTATGCAGCTGTTGCTTTTCAGGAATCTCTTTTGTCACGATCGAAGCAGGAGGAAATTGCCAAGAAAATAGAAGAACTCTACGGAATATCATTTATGTATGAAGGAGAAATACTTTTTCGTCGTGAAGATCAATTGCTCCTTACATCGCAGGACTGCGCCGGGATTCAACTTTCTTTGCGGGATTACTCGATCGGTCTTCCGTATGCGAAATTGCTCAAAGACGGACGCGTTCGTCTAAGTCACGAAATGGCTTTGCTGCGTGGCAGCGAAGCTTCAAAACAGACATATATGGTTACCGATGATGAATTGGCAGAACTCCTGAAAGGAAAAGACATTCCCTGTCTTGAGGATCTGTATGGTGATCTTCTTCTCATCCATGATGGCATCTGCTTTGGTCGCGCGCTCGCAAAAAATGGAAAATGCAAAAACAATCTTCCACGAACGATGATGTATTCCTGAATGAAATACGGATCAATCGGCAGTGTTCCACTTACTGAAGTGGAATATTTAATATATTCGCACAGTCACGCAGATGTTTTTCTTGAAGTATCAGTGCATCGCAAATGACCGCGTCGGCTTTTTCGTACAATTCATCATCAGGATATCTGTCATGAATGTAATTATTATAAAATGCTTCGTTTATTGTGGCTCTGATAAGCAGCATTTCATATTCCGTTTTCATAAGAATCACGCGCACGACTTCTTCGCGTATGTTCAAAATGAAACGGGCGATTGGAGTAATCGGTTTCTTTCTCAAATCCAGAGTAGATATATGTATTTGTGCGGACAGCGTGCGCAGGGAAGCGGATTGTTTTGCATATTTCGCAAGTAATGTTTGGCAGATGTCCGATAATGGTAAACAAGATGGCTCTTGAAGGCGGGCAACATAGTTTCTATTTTGGAAAATGAGAAATTCCGTAGACGAAAGTGCGCGCATCTTGGAGAGTCCGTTCGCATCGAAAGGCAGTACGATCTTTTTGATGTGAACATGTTCTCCGGATCGCACATTTTCACGCACTTCATCGAGCGTCTGCGTAGGAAACCGATCAAGTGTATCGTTTTGATCGAGCATGAGTGCTATAATTACTTTTTAGGTTCATTTTGTCAATGTTCTACACTGTGTATCTATGGATCCCGTTTCCGACATCAAATCGCGTTTGCCTATAGAAGATCTTGTGCGACAGTATTGTCAACTCAAAAAATCCGGACGGAATTACAAGTGCTTGTGCCCTTTTCACACGGACAAAAATCCCAGCTTGCTTGTTTCCCCTGATAAGGGAATTGCGTATTGTTTCGCCTGTCAGACTGGCGGAGATATTTTTAGTTTTTATCAGGCAATTGAAGGAGTGGATTTTCCACAGGCACTCAAGGAGCTTGCGGAACGAGTTGGTGTAGAGCTCGCGCGTGATACGGGACCGAAGCATTCAAAAGACGAAAAAGAGAGAGTGCGGTCGTGCCTCATGGATGCCCTTGCGTTTTATCGCACAGAGCTGCAATCGGCAAAGGAAATACATGCGTATCTTGAAAAACGAGGCGTGGATGCAAAAGACATTGAAAAATATCAACTGGGCTTCGCGCCGAACGCAGAAAAAGAGTTATACGACGCGCTTCTGAAAAAAGGGCATAGTCGCACTGAAATTCTTGCAGCAGGGCTTGGATTACAAAGCGATTTCAACGGTACCGTACGTGATCGATTCCGTCATCGTTTGATGTTTCCCATTCACGATCATCAAGGACGCTTGATCGGTTTTGGCGGACGCACAATGGGAAATGACAGCGCAAAGTACATGAATTCGCCGGATGGCATTCTCTATCACAAATCCGCAGTGTTCTTCGGTTTGCATACGGCAAAAGAGTCTGCCCGGGAAAAGGGAGAAATCATTCTTGTCGAAGGCTATTTTGATGTGCTTGCTTGCCGTCGGGTGGGGTTGATGCACACGGTTGCCTGTTGCGGAACGGCGCTGACAGAGGAACATGCAAAGATTCTCAAGCGGTATGTTGATGAGGTTATACTCTGTCTCGATCAGGATATCGCCGGAAAGAAAGCTTCTGAACGCGCCTTCTGTATGCTTGCGCAAGAAGGGTTACATGTGACGATCGCGACACTTTCCAAAAAAGATCCTGCGGATCTCGTACTCGAAGATGCAGAGTGTTTGAAAACGTGCATTCAAGCTCAACGTGTGCCGTTTATTGAACATGTCTGCAGAGAAATCGAGCACATGGATCTCAAAAATCCTCTGATCAAGCGGCGCATGCTGGAACGACTGATCACACTGTTACATGTTCTTCAGACAGCCGTGGAACGTCATCATTATCTTTCCCGTTGCGCGCGAGCGTTGGGGACAAGTGAATCGGCGCTGGAACAGGATTTCACTCGTTCACAAAAAAAACCACAGAACATGAATAGACAAGATACAGTGGGGCAAATACCAAGTGCTCAAAATTTCTCAAGTGCGGAGATTGCGCTGGGCATTTGTATGCTCCATCCGGGCATTCGCAAAGAATGTGTGAAATTGATGATGCCTGAAGAGGATTTTGTAAAAGCGCTTTATGAAATCGTATGTTCTGTTCCGCAAGATTCGCAGGAAATGAACATCGGAAATCTCCCGTTGCCGAAGGAGATGCATGAACGATGTACCATTCTTCTACTCTTCTGTGAAGAACATGGATTCATAGAGTGGTCAGAGACGGTGGCTCGGCGGGAATTTCTTCAAAACTGTTTTCATGCCAACAGATCTCTTATTCAGAAGAAACAAAAGCACATGACCGAATGCCTTCTTCAGGCCCGCCGCGAGGGAGAGAAGGAAGAGGAAAAAAAACTTCAAAATGAGTATCAGGAGCTTTTAATGACATCTAAAGGTCAGATATAAGGGTTGTTTGCCTTGGTTTCTTCTCTCCCGTACTCTTTGCATACGTATGGCCTCTCATCCACGAAAATTTATTGCGCAGCCAACGGAGGATGACTTAAAAAAATATCCGGATGCCGTTCGGCATTTGGTGAAAAAAGGACGTGAACAGCGCTATGTTACTCATCAAGAGATCATCGCTGCGATCCCCAATGCAGAGGAACATGTTGATCTTCTTGACGATGTGTACTCGCTCTTTGTCGATTTGGGCATCGAAGTGATTGATGTGAAAGATGCGCTCATTTGGCAAAAGAAGAATAAAAAAATGCTTGCCGTCATGGTGGAGCCGACGGAGGATTTGGCCAAAGAGGTTACGACGGATGACACCGAAGATGAGGATGAAGAAGATGAAGAAAAAGTCGCGGATAACTTGACGTCAGATATGAGTCAGGAAGACGACAGTCTTATGCAGGTTGTTGCAACGGCCGGCATCGCTATTGACGAAAAAGGCTTGAGCGATGAAGAGAAAAAAAAGCGACGTCGCGAACGGGAGGTCGATCTTCTGGAAATCAGCAATGACTCCGTGCGCATGTATCTTTCGGAAATCGGTCGCGTGCCGCTTATCGATGGACGAAAAGAAGTGGAACTCGCGCGACGAATTCGCAAGGGTGATGCATCTGCCAAGCAGCAACTGGCCGAAGCAAATCTTCGTCTCGTGGTGTCGATTGCCAAGAAGTACATCGGTCGCGGATTGTCGTTTCTCGATCTTATTCAGGAAGGAAATATCGGACTCTTTCGTGCAGTGGAGAAATTTGATCCGGAACGCGGTTTTAAATTCTCCACATATGCGACGTGGTGGATTCGTCAAGCAATCACCCGTGCGATTGCCGATCAGGCTCGCACAATCCGCATTCCTGTGCATATGGTGGAGACCATCAATAAACTCACGCATACGCAACGCCGCCTTGTTCAGGAGCTTGGCCGCGAACCAACTCTCGAAGAGCTTGCGGTCGAGATGGAGATGGATATGAAGAAAGTGCAGCATATTCAAAAGATCAGCCAGGATATTGTTTCACTCGAAGCCCCTGTCGGGTCCGAAGAGGACAGTAAACTGGGAGACTTTATCGAGGATGAAGAAGCCATCAATCCGTTTGAAGCGACGAATCGACAATTGAAGAAAGAGAATGTTCATCAAATGCTCGAGTTCCTTACGCCTCGTGAGCGCAAGATCATTGAGATGCGATTTGGTTTGAAAGATGGCATCGGTCACACGCTCGAAGAGGTTGGTCAGGAATTCGGTGTCACTCGTGAACGCATCCGGCAAATTGAGGCAAAGGTTCTGCAAAAAATGCGCGATCATCCGCGTTCACTTACGATTCGAGAATTCGGTTCACCGGGAAAGCGCGTGGGTTTTTCGCCAATGCAGCAATTTGCTCAAGGAAAACTGTGTCCCCAATGTCGAACAGGATCCATGATTGAGTTGATAAAAAACGGACAGCGCATATTCAAATGCGATCATTGTGCATACGAATTGCAGCATATGTGATTAAGCCTGTATATCCGTGTTACGGAAGAGAGCCATGATGGCATTCCACGCACGACGCATGATGCCTTCGCGTTGTTCTCTTTGTTCCGGGGACTCCTCTTTCAGTTCTTTCACATACTGCCCAACAGTGAGAATTTGTTCAATTTCTGCCGCATTCATACCTATTTTTTGTGCAAGTTCTTCAGAGGTTGGTTCATGACCGATTTTTTTCTTTAATTTTTTCTTCACATTCAAAATTCGCTGTACGCCTTTGAAAATTTCATCACGATAGTGTTTCCAAATAAGGAATTTCGGCACATAGAACATCATTTCTCCCTTCGCAAATCCTTCAAGAGACAGAGTGATTTGAATACGAGGTTGTCGATCGCCGCCGATAGATAATTTCTTCAGAGTAAAGGTGAGATGCGCATCTTCTCCGGAAAATGTCTCCAGTCCGTATTTGATGTTATTGGATCGATAAATACTGCGGTGGCATCCGCGCAGGTATTGTTCTTGTGTGATCGGCAAATCAATCGTTTTGGTGTTCATCAAATAGCCAAACATGACGAATGCAGACTGGAAAATAGCTTCGTCGATCTGTACCGCGGTCACATGTTCGATGTTTCTGTTGATTTTTTTGAACCTCGGAAAAACATATGTCATTTTGCACGAATTCTCATTAATCCCTTCGACGTTGGTTATCAGTAAATGATCTCCAAAAATATCCTGTCCTATTTCAAGCATTGTCAGTTCTTTCTGCTTTTCTGAAGAAATGATCTCTGGCTTTTGTGCATCCATGATACAAAGAATTGTAAAGTATCATTAACAAGAAAAGGATTTATTTTATAATTTTTACAAGTTAAATCAACTCTTTTCCTCTACACTGCGAAGCATGATACCGCACATTCCAGAGAGAAAGTCATCAAAAATGGCTTTTGCGGAAAGTTACGAACAATTAAATATCGATCAAAAAGAAGCAGTCGATACGATTGAGGGTCCGGTGATGGTCATCGCGGGGCCGGGGACGGGAAAGACGCAAGTTGTTGCCTTGCGTGTTGCAAATATCCTCAAAAAAACACACATGCGTCCGAGTAATATTCTTTGTCTCACCTTTTCCACGAGCGGTGCAACTGCCATGCGCGATCGGCTGAAGAAGTATATCGGTTCGGATGCGTATGGAGTAACAGTGAACACCATTCATGGATTTTGCAATGATCTCATTGCGCAGCATTCATTGCTCTTTGAAGAATGGTCTGCATTGGAACATGTAAGTGACATCGAGCGATATCGGATCATCAATACCATTATCAATACAATGCTTCCTGATATTGCACTCGTGAATCGCAAAAATCCGTATCGAAAGAGCGGAAACATTTTGCATCGCATCAGTCAGATCAAACGTGAAGGCATTGAACTGGAGAAGTTGCGACAGATTGCGGATTTCTACGAACAAGAGCTGTCACAAAAAAGTAAGGAAAGGACGAAGGCGCATGCGAGAAATATTCGCCAGGCACGCAAGTTCAAAGAGTTTGTCACGGTCTTTCAAAAATATCAGGAAGAGCTGGAGCGATCACAGCGCTATGACTACGAGGATATGATCCTCTATGTCATTCGTGCATTGGAGGAAGAAGAATGGCTGCTTGCCGGTCTTCAGGAGCGCTATCACTACATTCTCATTGACGAATTTCAGGATACGAATGGCGCGCAAAATCGCATTGTGGAATTACTTACCACATATCCTCACCTTGATCACGAACCCAATCTCTGTGTTGTCGGTGATGATGATCAGGCGATTTATCGCTTTCAGGGGGCTAACCTGCAAAATATTCTCGCATTCCATGCACGTTTTCCCACGTCGAAAAAAGTCGTATTGAACATGAGTTACCGCTGTCTCCAGCCGATCCTCGATGCTGCCGGCTCGCTTATTGAGCACAATACGGAGCGTCTCGTTGGAAAAATCCCCGGTCTTCAAAAAAACCTCATTTCCGCTTCACCCGCCCCCTGCCCCCTTCCTCCTACAACCACCTTCTCCCCCTCCGATGCTCTTGAACCGTGGCTCATTGCCGAATTGGTGCAAGAGCGAATACACATGGGAGTGTCACCATCCGAAATAGCGATTCTTACTCAAACGAATGCGGAACTTTTGCCGATCTATGAAGTGCTTCGTGTGCAAAATATTCCCGTTGATATGCGCGGAAAGCTTGATCTTCTTGCACAACCGCAGATCAAGCAGCTGATCTGCATCTTGAGAGCAATTGCAAAACCGAATGAGTGCGGGCTTCTTGCCGCAGCGCTTGCCTGTGAATGTTTTGATTGTCATCCGGCGGATCTCGGCAAACTTTTTGCGCATAAAAAAGAGAAGAATATTTCATTAATGAATGTCCTTCTCTCTCTTGAAGGAGGGGAGTGGAAATTGCAAATCAATCAATATGATGCGATGATTTCTGCTCGCGATATTCTTTTGGATATTCATTATAAACTGTCGTCTCGCACGATCGTCGACACTCTGGAACATGTCCTGAAAGAATGTTCCTTAATCTTCCCCTCCCTTGAGGGAGGGGATCGAGGGGAGGGGGATACAATTGATCCTTTAACTTTTGCCCCCCTTCAGTCGTTCTTTAACCGCATCAAGTATCGTGCCTATGAGCAGCCAACCTATGACATCAACACACTTATCGAAGATCTCGAGTACTACGAAAATCCGGAGTACGGCGATGTCCGCCTCACCTATGAAATTCCGCATCTGATCGAAGATGGCGTACAACTCATCACCGCACACCAAAGCAAGGGATTGGAGTTTCATACCGTGATCCTTACGAATATGCGTGAAGGACAGTGGGATGGTCGTCGCCATCCGGAATCTTTCTCCATTCCTGAAGATTTGCTCTTTGGATGGGAAAAGGATCAGAAGACATATGAAAAGAATCAGGACGAGCGACGTGTTGCTTACGTTGCCATGACGCGTGCAAAAGAGGAACTTCTCTTTGTCGTCAGTAAAACGCAGACGCGCGGCGAAAAGAAGAAAGACGTGTCTCCATCGCGATTTATTGCAGAGGCGAATGTGATAAGCGAAGAAGAGCGTACGCCAAAAAATGCGGAACAGTCGTCAACGTTATTGCATACTCCGGAGAGACATATTGATGAAGAGTTTGCCGCGTTCTTACGTGCCCGGCTGAAAAAATTTCATTTGTCCGTTACGGCGCTTAACCACTTCCTCGACGATCCGCAGAAATTTTTGGAGATTGATCTTCTGCAAATGCCGAAGAGTAAGACACCAAGCCTTGTATACGGAAATGCCGTGCACAACGCTTTGCAAGCGTGGGGGATGCAAAAATGTAAAATGCACAATGGAGAATTCACCATGAATGAATTTCTGGATACATTCAGAAAATATCTCAATGAACGTGAAGTCTTAACAAAAAAAGATCGAGAGAATTTGATCCATCATGGAGAAGAGAATCTGCCGCGGTATTACGAAGAAGTTCTTGCAGTTTCACATCCGCACATCCACAGCGTTGAGCGGGGGATTTCCACTCATCTTCCAATGTCCATTCCCATCAAAGGCCTCATCGACCGTATTGATCTTATTCATCCGTCATCAAGTGATGCTGTGATCATCGACTATAAAACCGGCATCCCAAAAACCGAAAAACAAATTCGTGACGGTGACTACTTCCGTCAACTCGTTTTCTATGCACTCCTTATCGAACATGCTGATACTGCTCTGCAGCCGAATGTCTTTATTCTCGATTTTATCGGAGAAGGGGATTATGCCCCCATTCAGCGAAAATTTACAGTTTCCGAAGCGGAAAAAGAAGAAGTGCGCACGATGATTCGGGCAGTATGGGATAAAGTACAGAATCTGGATTTTACGCCAGTGTGAAGACTCTTTATTGAGCTTATGCGTATTCCTTCAATGCTTCACGGATGCGCTGATGAATGTCCGGTAATTCAATTCCTTGTGTGCGGAGTTTTTCTGAACTCAATAAACAATTCGATCTGCCGGTTTTTGTCACACTGCCAAGCAGATTTGCATCCAATCGCTCAACGTTGTGCGACGGATCCACGATTTTCTTGTAGAGCATCATGATTTCATAGGGAGAGATGCTTCCCGGATTGACAATGTTGTAGATTCCCGTTATTCGCTTTTCGATGAGTTTTTTTGCCGCTGCAAAAAGGTCCGGCGCATACGTCATGGAGTTTTGTACGTCGATGACGCGTTCGTATTTGAGCACTTTGGTGATGAAATTCCTATCATGCGGCTTGCCTTCAAAAGGCATGCGTGGTCGCAGGATCAATAGGGGAAACTCTTTAAGGATCTGCTCGCTCCATATCTTGGATCGGGAATAGAAACTCTCGAAGAAATTTGGCGGATCATTTTCGAGGTACCCCTTTCCGTTATTATCGCCATGATATATGCAACCGGAACTCATGTGGACAAAATAGCAACCTGCTTTCTGACAGAGCTCCAAAAGAACGAGCGGTCCTGTGACATTTGAGCGCAACGTATCCTCTCGATGATCTTCGCACCAATCAATATTCGGCCTGCCGGTCTTGGCTGCACAGTTGATGATTATATCCGGCTGTATTCTGTCTATTTCTTTGCCGATGGCTTTAGTATCTGCGATATCCACATCACTTGCAAAACTTCCTGGAAAGATGCGAAAGAAGTTTCCCCCCATGTAGCCTTTGGCGCCGAAAATCAAAATATTCATGAAATGTACAAAAAAGAAATATTCCTTGCTTCATTATCAATGAGTTGCCGGCCGAAGCCAAGAGAAGAAGGGTGGTCAATTCTCACTTTTTTTCGGTATACTTTTTTTATGACCAGAAGCAAACGTCGCAGGCGATCACGCAGGAGGCGCCGAGGATCGCGCTCACTTGGGCTCGAAGCCTCGACGATTCGTGCCATTCGGGGAATGGTGAATGTCGCTGTCGGCATTCTGTTGTTTTTGGTTTTGCAGAGCGAGGCGGGAATGCTCGGGATCACATTTCAGAAATTTATCGTATTCTTTGGTGGAAAGTGGTCCATTTTGCTGCCGATTTTCTTCATTGTTTCCGGTGTGCTCAAGTGGATTCTTCCGGAAAAAGGTTTGGAACGAAAACAGAGCCTCGGCCTTGCATTTTGCCTCTTTGCGTTTTTGGGGCTCATGCATATCGGTGCGCCGCTCGAAGACGTCGGAGTACGCCGTGATGAGCTCGGCGGCGCCATCGGTTTTCTGATGAGCATTCCCTTCATCTTGTTTTTAAGTCGACCTGTCGGCTACACCGTGCTCTCGTGTCTCTTTCTTGTGGGATTGTTTCTGACATTCGAACCGAATGTATCGACGGTAATTTCTCTCTTTGCACGCGCGGCTTCGCCGCATAAAAAAACACGCGATCACTTATCGCGCCGCATCGTTGATGAAGAAGATGAGGAAGGTGCCGAGGAGTGTGATGAAGAAGAGATGACTGAAGAAGATGATGATGTCGACGATGCAGAATTGAACATTGTGCGTCCGGTCTTTGCGCAGAAAGTGGTAAAATCGCAGGCGCAAAAGAAAATAAAAGAGGAGGCGCAGAAGAATAAGAAAAAAATTCCTGGGGGGCTTCAGATGAAAGACACACGCTACGAAGAATGGACGTTCCCGTCCTACGAATTGCTCGAAACCTCACGGAGCGAGTTGAAGATCGATGATGAACAACTTAAAAATCAAGCGGCGTTGATCGAAGAAAAACTTCTTGAGTTCGGAATCGAGGTCAAAGTGCGCGATGCGCGTCCCGGCCCGACGGTCACGCAGTTTACGCTCCAGCCGGCAGAAGGCGTAAAATTGAGCCGCATTGCATCACTGAAAGATGATCTTGCGCTTGCGCTTGCGGCGCAAAGCCTTCGCATCGAAGCGCCGATTCCCGGAAAATCTCTCGTCGGTATTGAAATGCCGAACAGTGAACGTGCATATGTGCATCTGCGTGAAATTATGGAGAGTGAAGCGTTTGCGCAAAATCTTTCTTCCGTCACATTGCCGCTTGGACGCGACGTGTCCGGCGACGCGATTGTGGCGGGACTTGATAGCATGCCCCACATTCTCATTGCGGGTGCGACGAATTCCGGAAAATCCGTGTGTATGAATACGTTTATTACGTCGCTTCTGTACCAGAATGCGCCGCATGAATTGAAATTCATTCTCATTGATCCCAAGCGCGTGGAACTCATGCCCTATGACGGTGTTCCTCACCTCCTGACGCCGGTGATTACCGACGCCGATAAAGCGCTGCAGGCGATGCGATGGGCGGTTGCCGAAATGAGCAGACGTCTTCAGCGGTTTTCGGAAACCGGAGCGCGCAATATTGATGAGTACAACGAGAAACAACAAAATGAAGAACAGCTTATTCCCCGCATTGTCATTATTATTGATGAGCTGGCTGATCTCATGATGCGGCAATACCGCCGTGATACGGAGATGATGATTACGCGCATTGCGCAAATGGCGCGTGCTGTGGGTATTCACCTTATCATTGCCACGCAGAGGCCGAGTGTGGATGTCATCACCGGTCTCATTAAGGCGAATATGCCAACGCGCATTTCATTCCGCACGGTGAGTTCCGTCGACTCGAGAACGATTCTTGATTCGGTGGGAGCAGAAGATCTTCTTGGTGCGGGAGACATGCTCTATATGACGGCAACCACGCCAAAGCCCGTGCGTATTCAAGGTATATACGTTTCCACAAAAGAAGTGGCACGTGTGATCAATGCGGTGAAAATCGCGGGCGGAGGAAAAATGAGTGAACAAATCCGCATGTCCAACGAAGGAGAAGACGACGAAGGACAAGCTGGAGGTCTTCCACCCGGCGCGTTTCAGCAGATCGATCTGGAAGCCGATGATAACGGCGGTGACGAGCTTTTCTTCGAAGCCGTGCGTGTTGTGCAGGGAGCGGGAAAAGCTTCGGCAAGTCTGCTTCAACGCCAACTCAAAGTGGGTTACGCGCGCGCCGCGCGGCTTCTCGATATCATGGAAGAAAAAGGACTCATCGGTCCCGCAGATGGAGCGAAAGCGCGAAAAGTGTATATCAGTGTGGGAGAGACGTAGCCGTGGTTATCCACTTTTTCCATTCTTTTCGGATGTTGTTCATTTGATCTGCATCAAATCCATATCCTTGCAGCGGAAAAGCGCGAAGAACCTCTTCCGTATTGTCGGCAATGACGGTACTGATCTGCTTTCGCCACGTGAAAAGATAATGATGGATGACGGGAAAGCGCTTGGCGTATTCTGTAAGAATGTTGATATGTGCAGGGACAATCAAATGCCCCATGGCGCGAAGCCGGGCGCGCAGTTCCGTGTGCGGCATCTTTTGGTGCTTTTCCCATGCGCGTATGGGGGTTCGCATGTAATCTGTATGCTCGATGGCCTCAAAACTTTCCTGTAATTTCGTTGCATCTGTGGCTCCCGAACGATGGTCGACTTTTCCATTGACGATCGTATCCGTAACGGTATGGAGTTTGATTCGCAGAACGGCATCATGAACGATTTCATCGATGATACGATGGATTGCTTCGATTTCCCGTAATTCCAGATCGTGCGTTTTGGTGCCGTATGGATGATCTCCGACACATGCTTCACCCCAATCGTGACAGAGCGCCGTGAGAAGAAGCTTCTCCTGTTCCTCTGGAGAGTAACTATCGGGATCGGCTCGAAGAGCAAATGTCAAAAAAGCGCGCGTACGGTTATACACATGCCACAGATGTTGCAGATTGCATACATCCGGTCCGAGTAATTCCTTCCACTCCTCACAAGTGACGTTCTCCGGTTTATATTGTCCGAAACGCACCTCCTGCTTCAATTTCTCGCCGAAACGGCTTTTAGAGAATATGCTGTGGATGTCTGCATAAGAAACGATACCTTTCATGATAAAAATATCTCATGATCATGATCACTTTCCAAGTATTCAATATCTGAATTCGTGTTACAATACTTTTCTTGATTTCATCAACCGCAATGCCTACTCCTCTTCTTGCCACGCCTTTCTCCAAGCTGCGTCTTCTGGATTATAGCCCTCCGGAATATTTCACTCCCGAAACGCATCTCGTTTTCCATATTGTCGACCGAACGCGCGTTGAAGTGAATGTTGCGCTTTTTGTACAGCGCAATGGTACATCAATGCCTTCTGCGTCGTTCGTGCTTAACTGCCACGAGAGCGTGCAGATCGCCAATGTGTTCATCAATGGCGAGGAACTCGATCCCGATCAATATAGAAAAGAAAAAGATATGCTGACGATTTTGCAATCTTTTCCTGCTGATTTTCGTATCAAGATTGATTGTGTTCTCAACCCCGAAGCGAATAAATCCGGAAAAGGATTATATGTATCCGGAGGAAATCTTGTGACGCAGTGCGAACCGCACGGCTTCCAGTGGATCGCGCCGTCCATTGATCGACCGGATAACATGGGTGTTTTTACCACAACGCTTATTGCTGACAAAAACAGATTTCCAATACTTCTTTCCAATGGCAATAGTACGGAGGAACAAGAGCTTCCCGGAAACAAATACTCCGTGACCTTTCATGATCCTTTTCCTAAACCATCGTATCTGTTCGCGCTCTCGGCGGGGGATTTCGATTCGATGGAGGACGTGTTTACGACAATGAGCGGCAAAGAGGTTCGATTAAAGATTTTTACCGAAAAAGGAGAGATCAATCAGTGCCGTCATGCGATGGAGAGCCTGAAAAAATCCATGAAGTGGGATGAAGAGCGCTTTTGCTTGGAATGTGATTTGAACGAATTCAAGATCGTCGTGTGTCATGACTTTAATTCCGGTGCGATGGAGAATAAGGGCTTAAATATCTTCAATTCCTCCTGTGCGTATGCCGACCCAAAGACGGCGACAGACAGCGACTTTGAGAACGTAGAACGCGTCATTGCGCATGAGTATTTCCATAACTGGACAGGAGATCGTGTGACGTGCCGCGACTGGTTCCAATTGACGTTGAAGGAAGGATTGACGGTGTTTCGCGATCAGGAATTTACCTGCGATACGCATTCGCGCGCACTGAAGCGCATCGACGATGCGCATATCATCAAAGTCGCGCAATTTTCGGAGGATGGTGGCCCGAATGCCCACCCGATCCGCCCGCAGGAGGTGGAAACGATCGATAACTTCTATACGACAACTGTCTATGACAAAGGGGCGGAAGTCATTCGTATGATTTTCACGATGATTGGCAAAGATGTTTTTTGTAAAGGGCTCAATCTGTATTTGTCCCGACATGACGGGCAGGCAGTCACGACTGATGAGTTTGTCGATGCCATGCAAGAGGTTTCCGGTCTTGATCTCACGCAGTTTCGAAACACATGGTACAGCCAGAAGGGAACGCCGACAGTCCATGTCCAAGAAGAATATGATGCTGATCTGAAGACGTACAAGCTTCACATTGAACAGAAGCCGGCGCACGAAGGCCAGAAACCTTTTCATTTTCCTTTTATGATGGGACTTCTGTCACATGATGGGAAAGAGATTCCCATTCAAAATAATCTTCTGCAGATCCGTGAACCAAAGCACACATTCACGTTCACCGATATTCCCTTAAAGCCGACACTTTCGGCATTGCGCAATTTTTCGGCGCCGGTGAGGCTGAAATTGGAACAATCGTCGGAGGAATTGCGACGTCTCATGATGCATGATAGTGATCTTTATAATCGTTACGATGCTGCACAGCGATACGGAAAGATTCTTCTTCATTTACTTATTGCAGATACATCTTCCCTGAATACGGATAATCTTGATGCCTACGGCGCAATGCTCGATTCCGTGGACACAGACCCCGATTTTGCCGCACGCATTGTTCTTCTTCCGTCTCTACGCGAAATCGTGCAGGAAATGGATGTGTACGATTATGACAGTGCATATAACGCGCGCGAATTTCTTATGCGTGCCATTGCGGAAAAATATGAAGATCGCCTTGTTGCGCTGTACGAGAAATATCACAGTATCGATCCCTATAAGCTTGATCCAAAAGACATTGCCGCGCGTCGTATCAAGAATGTCTGTCTTGCCTATTTAAGCAAAATAACCGGAAAACACACCAACCTCCTTATGAAACAGTTCCATGATGCCACGAATATGACTGACCAAGAGAACGCGTTCAGGCTCCTGTGCAACGAAAAAGGGCCGGAGCGTGATGAAGCCATCGCGTCTTTTTACGATCAGTGGAAGCACGACAAGCTCGTCTTCTGTAAATGGGTGGAGGCGCAGTCCGTCTCGAAGCGCATGGATATCATCGAACGCATGGAGGAAATGGAGAAGCTTCCGGAATTCGATACGCGTAATCCCAATAATATCCGATCGCTGTCGGCCTGCTTTGCCGCCATCAATAAAGTGCATTTTCATGATATTTCTGGCGACGGCTACGTCTTTGTTGCCGATCACGTTATCGACATCGATTCCTTTAATCCGCAAATGGCCGGGGGGCTCGTAAAGCGTTTTGATGAATATAAGAAGATGGATTGCGTTCGTCAGGAACTTATGAAGAAAGAGCTGCTGCGAATTGAGAAAAAAACGAAGACGACGAATGTACGGGAGATCGTGGGAAATATTGTAGGGGAATAAGAAAAGCGCCACTCCGAAGAGTGGCGCGAGCAGTTCATTGTATCATGATTCCCACAACGCTTGCCGTCATCATGGTGACAAGCGTTCCGCCGAGCATGGCACGCAAGGCCAGCTGTGCGATTTCTTTTTTCCGTTCAGGGACCAATTGGCCGATGCCGCCGATCTGGATTCCCATAGACACGAAGTTTGCGAATCCACACCCTTTCCAAAGAGGAAGAAGCAAGAAGTAATATTATTACAACGATGATGTATCAATTAATTGATTAATTGATGTATACTGATTATCATCGTAACAATATGGGTAAATTAGACTTTCGAAAGCTATCAAAGAACGATCTTGTCGATCTTGAGGAGGAACTCTGGAAAACGCTAAAGGGAATGCGAGCATTAAAAAAGGACCCCTCTCTCCTTTTTCGAGATCTTCTCACGATGAGTGAAGTCATCATGCTCGCACGACGTATCCAAATAGCAAAACTCCTTATGTGCGGTCACTCACAACAGGATATATGCTCGAAGCTGTGCGTCGGACTCTCCACCGTTCAATCCATTGATCGATGGCTTCGAGAAAAATTTGAAGATTATCGTGATGTCCTCCCCGATCTCTATAGAAAAACATGCGCTCTACAGAGACAAAAGGACCGTAAATGTGCACCTATTGATCCCTACTCTTTCCGATGGCTTCGACGAAAATACCCCCTCCATTTTCTCCTTTTTACTATTGTCCTTAACGACCTTCATTTTGATTTCCATGAAACTCACCCCACAAATAGGAAATATACACCGAAAAAATTGTCTCCTAAACACTAGTAAAAATCTCATACATCAATTAATTGATTAATTGATGTATCTGTACATAGGATAGAATATCCTCGTCACTATGCAGCTCTTGTATCTGTGATAAGATAATCATGTGGGTCGGTACCGAAGTGGTCAAACGGGCCTGACTGTAAATCAGGTGGCTTCGCCTTCGGGGGTTCGAGTCCCTCCCGGCCCACCATTCGACTCGGCCCTTCGGGCCTCGCTCATGGTCGTCGCCCCTTCGGGGCTCCGGCCACGACTTCGCCGAGCTGAAAACCCCAACACAATACACAAAACATGCTCACTTCTGTTTTGGCGTTATTGATTTTCTGCGATAGACCATGAGTCAGACGAATGAGGCGAATGACAGTGTTTACCTTGAGGAATTGAAGGGAGTGAAGTGCGGTGTGGCGGAAAAAATGAGGGAGAAAAGATTGTGCTATGATGGAGTCATGCTGAAGAAATCGAATATTGCATTTATCGATGGTCAAAATTTGCATCTGGGTACGACAAAACAACAATGGAAAATTGATCTTCGCAAGTTCCGCACCTACCTGAAAGACAAGTATGCCGTCATCGAAGCGCGTTATCACTTGGGTTTCGTGTCGGAAGAAGAACAGGACTTGTATACCAATCTTCAAATGTGCGGTTTTGTCGTGCAGTTTCGCGAGCACGGTTCGGCATTGAAGGGCAAGAAGAAGGGCAATGTGGATACCGATATTGTCTTTGAGGCTATGAAAATACTCACGGAAAAAGATGTTGCCCATAACATTATTTTGGTGTCGGGTGACGGTGACTATCGGAAACTTGTGGATTATCTGATCGAAAAAAAACGATTCAAAAAGATTCTCTTCCCCAATAGAAAATTCGCTTCTTCTTTGTATAAGCATTTGCCACCGGCATATTACGATTATTTGGACAGCCCCGGAGTTCGCTCAAAAATCGCATTGAATGAAAAGCGGCAGAAAACAGGATTCACTATAAAAAAGAAAAGGTCTCCTTAGGCACCGACACCGTTTGGATCCCTCTTCCTCTTGATATGCCGTCAGTATATGGATTGTATATTCCTCGATCAAGTATTTTCTCTATTCACCGATCCCACTTTCCAGCAACATGGTTTCTTGCATTTTGTACAGTACTGTTCGCCGTTTTCGTGAACAGCACCACAGATGCATGATGAATTGCAACACGACGAGCGGATATTTGCCCGCTGTTCTCGTGAAATTTTTCTTCGAGTGTCGATGGAAAGATGTTCTTCACAGTACTGCTTCCCATGTGTTTCTTTCCCACAGGATTGGACCGGACAGAATTCATGTTTTTTGGGCAAAGGAAGAGGGTGAAAGAAGCACGCAATCGCGTGAAAGAAAGTATAGGCGTTTTTACATCATTTTCACAGAAAAAGCCTCCTTTTCTCCATTACTTCCTTTTATGGACGCAAATGGCATGTTTTTTTGTATCTATCCCACAGAAAAAGGCGTAAAGTGCTCGTACATGAATTCTGGTAGGGATTTCCCTAAAATAGTGTCCGATTTTTCGACATTAGGCATTGCTCCGGCAATCCTCCGCGTTCTTCACACTCGGGGCATCTCTGTGCCGACGCCCATTCAACATCAGGCGATTCCATTGGTTCTGGAAGGAAAAGATTGCATCGGTATTGCTCAAACGGGAACGGGAAAAACATTTGCTTTTGGTTTACCGATGCTGCAGAAGCTTGCGGCGGGCAGGAAGAGAGCGCTCGTTATCCTCCCCACGCGCGAGCTTGCCTATCAGATTGAAGAGGCGCTTTTGCCTTTTGCATCCCCGCTTGGCATCCGTATGGCGGTCTTCGTCGGTGGCGCTCCCATGCATAAACAGCGACAGATGCTGAAAACAAATCCGCGCATTCTGATTGCGACTCCAGGCCGCCTGAATGACCATCTTCAGGAAAAAACCGTTTCATTGCAGGAAGTGGAGATTCTTGTGCTCGATGAAGCAGACCGGATGCTCGATATGGGATTTAAGCCGCAAATTGATCGTATCCTTTCTCATGTTCCTCGCGCACGTCAGACTCTTCTTTTTTCGGCAACGATGCCGCAGGAAATTGTTCGTCTTGCAACAAAAGAGATGCATCTGCCGTTGCGTATTGAAGTTGCTCCTTCGGGAACAGCGGCGGCGAAAGTGGAACAGGAAGTCATTATTGTCCGACAACAGGACAAACAAATGCTGCTTCTGGAACTTCTCAAGGAATACATGGGACAAGTTCTCGTCTTTTCGCGCACGAAGCACGGTGCCAAAAAAATCACACGCGCATTGAATGAAAAACAGATGCATGCAGCGGAAATCCATGCTAACAGGTCGCTTCCTCAACGTCGCAGTGCACTGGCAGGATTTAAAAAAGGAACATATCGGGTACTTGTGGCAACGGATATCGCTTCGCGCGGAATCGATGTAACCGACATCGCGATGGTCATCAATTTTGATCTTCCGGATGATTCGTCAGATTACGTGCACCGCATCGGAAGAACGGGGCGGGCCGAACGCGAAGGCCGGGCGATTTCTTTTGCGACGCCCATGCAGGCTCAGAGTATTCGTGACATCGAGCGACTGATTCGTGCGCCCCTTACTCGCAGAAAACACGTATCTCTGCCACAATTGGAGGTATCTGAAGAGCCATCAAGCAAGAAAAAACATCCTCACCACAGATCGTACGGGCGTTCGCGCAAGTCATTTCGACGAAGGTAAATTGTTGTTGACTAATATTTATATTATAGTATTATAAATTATAGTACAGTGGAAGGACCACTGTGATCATTCACATTGTGAAAGAGGTGAAAAATGCTCGAAACGCGAAGTGTCTTCGGCATCCTTGTTGAAGGCAATGCTGTGCTTCTTTCGAAGCGAGCGGGCAAAGATTGGAAACTTCCCGGCGGACGTGTGAGGCAGGGCGAGAGTGATGCTGCTGCCGTAAGGCGCATCGTCAGTGAGGAAACGGGCCTTGAGGTGGAGGTATCTCATGTCTTCGGGCCAGAGAAAGTTTTTGAAGAGAATACCGCGGTCGCCTATGCATGTGGAGTAGTCGGTGGAACACTCATTTCCACCGAAGAATCGGTGCAATATGTCACCGCAGAGGATGTGAAAAGAGGATGGTTCTCCATTGCTCACAGGCGCAACGAGAGTGGCATGAGCGTCTTATCAGGATTCGAAAAGATCCAGATGAAGATCGTCGGACCCAAAGACCGCCTGGGGTGGATGGGGCGGATGGTCTGGGATGCTTTCTCCATCATGGAGACGGCGTCTACCGTTTCGATCAAGGATGACTTCGACTGGTCACCCTTTCAGCGCGGCTTGTTCATGAAAGGCAGTCGTATCTTCAGTTACGAAGGGTCCCAGCTCTTCTTCTGGCCTCGGCTTGATCCCACCTCGTCGACCGGCGTGATGATGAAGAGCGAATAACTGCCTGTTTTTACCCGCTTCCCAGAAAGGGAAGCGGGTTTTCTTTTATCTCTTCATAAGTGCAAGGTATACTCTTTCATCTATGACAACTTTCCTTTTCGATCCCGCACACAGCAGCGTGAACTTTGCCATTCGTCATATCATGATCAGTAATGTACGTGGACATGTGTCGAATGTCCGAGGATGGCTGGAATTTGATTTGGAGAAATGGATATTGACCGCTCTTGAAGCGCGAATGGATTTGAAAGATTTCTGTACGGGAAATGCCGGTCGGGATGAGCATGTACGCGGACCGGATTTTTTCGATGCGGAAACGTTTCCCACGATTACTTTTCAAAGTACAAAAATCGAGCGATTGACTGCCGCAGATCACCGAGTGACCGGTGCGTTGCGCATCCGAGGCAGAGAGAAAGAGGTGACATTTGATGTGCATTCCCTCGGTATTTGGGAGATTCCACAGAAAGAATCGGATACAACCGCACCAAGCATCGCTTTTACCGGCTGCACCATCATTGATCGTCGAGATTTTGGTATACACTGGAACCAGCCGATTCCGAATGGAGGACTGGGTTTAAGTAATGATGTCTCGATCACCCTCGATATCGAAGCGCGCGAAAAGCACACAGATGAAGAATGTCCGGTGTGTGCGGGATAAAAAACTTCTCCCTATAATACCTTCCCCGCCACCAACTCCATTCCGTTTGCTCCGTCATATTTGTCGATCAGCGAACGCCAGAGAGGTTTAGCATAGGTGGAAATAAATTGTTTGCTCTGCTTAGTGCCGTCGGGGAAGGTGATCGTACGCACCCATCCGATTTCACCGGCGTCTAAAGCACGCAATGTTTTTGGGGATTGTGCATTGTTCCGTGAAAAGTACGGGCCGTCGAGATTGATCGCGCGTTCGTCATCGTTACCGAAGATGTGGAGAAGTGAAGTATCGCCCTCTGAAGCATATTGAATAATGAGGTAATCACGAGTGTCATTTTTGAATTGAAAATCGTGATATCCGGGAAAGATCGTCGCATCAAGACCGATTCCAAATAACGCATACTGATCCACAAACAGGCTGTGATTTTTTTGTTCAATAATGGGAAGCCCCGCGAGCAATGCCGCACGATAAAGCGTGGTTGATGTTTGACAGATGCCTCCGCCGGGCGTCGGAGCGGCGCCTCCTCCAAAGAGTCCGAGCGCCTCCTTCCATCCTTTTTGAAAGGTAATCGGTGTATCGAGCGCGGCGATCATGGAGAATGTTTCTCCGGGTGGAATGATGATGTTGTGCAAGTGTTCGGTGAAGGACTTTTTTAAATTATGCAGACGCTCTGGTGGGGAACCGGATGTATTTGAAATGCCGGATGCAAGCAGGGATAGGCGACGGGGAGGCTCACCGGGAAGGGCGATAAAAAGTGAGTTGTCCTGATATTCTGCATCAATCGTCACGTCCAGAGACTCATCCATAAGCGCTTTCGTAAAAACCCGCGCAACGGTCGCGGCATCAAACACGTAACCTGGCTGCGCAGATCCTTGCATCAATCCACGCAGGACATTTTCCTGATCACGTTCTGCAGAAACAAGGGTACTTTCTTTTGGGAGAGGCAGTTCGGCGATTTCTCCATTTTCCAGTGATGCACGCACTGCCCATGCATTGATAGAGAACCATTTGGTTGAGAAGAGCGTTCTGCTCGAAAGCCACTCTGGAAAATCCGCAACACGCAAAGTAAAGGATCGCGGTTTCTCTTTGGAATTCACATGGACGACAACTTCGCGCAAGAGGAATTTTGCACGATTATTTTCCGGCGACGGCGGCGCTGCTCTCTGCAGATTGACAGTATGCACTTCTTGTGCTGAAAGAATTCTAAAGAGGGGAATGGCACTCTGTACCAAATACATAGTTGCAACGAATGCAAATGTGACAGAGAAACCCATTAAAAAGGCTTTTTTTAGTATTTTTGTATGTGTGTTCATTACTTATATATTATATAATATTATTAGTAATATGTAAAGTAATGTATCATTCTCCTTCTATGCGTCATTGGCAGAACATCGTTTTTATTTTCATTATTCTTTTCATCATTGCCTTTGGATTGTGGCAATCCCAATGGGATATCCGCATATTTGAAGAGAGCATGGAAATGCACCCGTTTCTTTCTGCAATGGCATATGTCCTTTTTCTCATTGGGTCCATTGTCCTTTTACCCTTCTCTTCTTTGCCGCTCCTGCCACTGGCTGCGCGCATTTTTGGTGTGTGGATGACGGGAATTTTAAGCATTATCGGGTGGTGGATAGGGTGTCTTATCGCGTTTCAGATTGCTCGCATGGGACGAAGAGTTCTGGAGAAATTCGTCTCTTTCAAAGCAGTCGATCACATCGAAAAACGCATTCCGCCGGACATCGGTTTTCTGGGAATCGTCGTTTTGCGCATGTTACTTCCAACGGATATGACGAGTTATGTCTTGGGACTGCTCAAGAATCTGCGCTTTTCGATATATGCCACCGCTTCGCTTCTTGGCATCATTCCGTTTGCTTTTGTCTGGAGTTATGCGGGAGGGGAGATTGGAAAGGGGGATTTCTTCAGTGGAGCCGTTATTCTTCTTATACTATGTATCACAGTAATCTTCTTAAGAAAACTTCAACATAAAAGACGTATTTAGATACATTTTATAAAATGCTCAATCACAAAAAAGGGACAGTTAAGTAAACTTAACATATCATTCCATGATATGGATGAAGAATTCTCATCATTAGAGCTTCATCACATGGATCAAACCGCGATACGTGAGTCTTTGAAAGAGGATTTTCTGGACAGCGTGCGCAGGAAATATCACAAAGATGTGACAAAATTACAGGTCAAAACGAGAGAAAGAATATCGAGTACGTTACAACGTCTTTGTGATCAGATGAATGAGAAGTTGAAAAAGATTTCTCTGGAGAAAAGCAAACGAGCATTTATCGAGCATGGACAATCACAATGGGATCTTTGTCTTCAAACTATCAAGAATCAGATGTATGACAAGATTCGTAGTATGCAGAACGACCTCTGTTATCAAGAACGAAATATCGAAAAATACTGTCGAAGATATAACGACGTGTATGCAAGCATGACGGAAGAAAAACATTTTTAAACACAAAGAGTACATTCATGCAATAAACAGTATGTGTGTCTATACCATAAACCAGACAAACACCACACGCGTTTATATTTCGATTCATGAGGAGTTCTTTTATGATATCATCATGCCTGTTCACACCAACTGGATCGTCTTTGGCGGTTCACCCAGCTCCGGAAAAACGACGACGCTCCGCGAGCTTATCAAGCTCGGACACAAGGTTATTCCCGACACCGCACGGGCATTTGTGGAATTTGAATTGAGCAAAGGAAAGAGCTTGCAGGAAATTCGTGGAAATCCGAAAGATTTTCAGCCGCAAGTTGCACAATTTTTTATTGAACGTGAGAGAAACATCTCTGCAAACGACTGTTTGTTTCTTGATTACGGTTTACCCGATGCACTTTCTTTCAGTATGCATCTGAAGTTGGAAATCGAGAACGTAGTCAAAGCATGTCAGGAAAATCGCTATCGACAGGTATTTCTCTTCGATCGTCTTCCTCTGGAGCGTGATAATGTTCGTACCGAAGACGAGCAGGAACTTTTTGCGCTTGATCGCCTGATCGAGTGCACATATAAGGAGATTGGATACGCGCCGATCCGTGTACCTCCGTATGCGGTTGACGAACGTGTGAGTTTTATCCTCACTCATCTTCTGCCCGAGATGCAGGAAGAATCGGCAACGATGCGTTCGGCGCTTGTGGCACAAAGTGCATAATTACTCTTTCGCTTGAGGGGGAGGAAGCGTGTCTTGAGGCGAAGATTTTTCTTTTTTTGTAAAGTGATCGGTGTAGTGTGTGAGATAAAAGATGATGCCAAATGCTAAAATAATACACAAAACAAGAGTATAGAAAATAATGCGTAATAGTGAGTGTATGCGTCCACTTACCGATGCCAGTGAATCCTCCGTATCTTCTTTCACCGCATTTTCCGTATTTTCTATGATTATTTCTTTCATTTCCATTTCCTTCACATCTCCTCGTACAAGGGAAAATTCAAGAGAAATGGGAACAGAAGCGCTTGTCAGGACAACATTCCCTTTCAGTTCCGTATCGGTGTATATGCCGCCGATAGTGAGTGCATAGATTTCGTTGTCATTTTGAAATGAAAATTCTTCCCACGAACCGGACGTTTTGAAAGATTCTTTATGGAGAGTGCCGCTCAAAAGAGAATAGGTGTCGAGCTGATCACCGTTGAGTCTTCCCTGTGACACCGCTTGCATGCCCAGTATGCTTCCGGTGAACATGTAGAGCACCGAACCGTTATTCCATTCATCTGCAAGAAAAAAAACCATTTTATAGGTATCACCGCTGTTGTAATCTGTCAGCGCATCACAATGAAAAAATCGTCCTCCTTCTCCTTTTGTGGAGATGCATGACATGTCCCCATCCATATACAGTGCGGAAAACATGCCGTTCCATTCGTGAGAAACATCGTTTTCTTGTGCATCGGCATAAGAAAACGGAAGCAGCAGGATGCAAAGAAAGACTGTGCACGATACGCGAATCACGAAACAAACTGTAGCACATAATCCGTATTCACAAAACACGCGCTCGTCGCATCATAGAAGCAAGGACAACGAGACCGAGAAGACCCGCAACCCATGTTGACGCTCCGGTTTCCGGTTGGCGGAAGGGTTTTTGGGTTTGATGAGTTATTGTGTTGGGGTTTATGACAATGGAAGACGGAGCTGATACCGATGGCGACGGTTCCGTTTCGAAAAGTGGGGGGTTTACAGCCTGATCAGTTTGTGAAGGTATAAAAGGATATTGCGTGGAAGAGGAAATATTTTCCCGGACCAAAACACTGCCATACATTGCGGGATCGGTGAGAGAAATATAGTCGTACTGTCCAGGAAGGACAGTATCTGTGAGCAGTACAGTGTACGATTCGTTGGGAAAGATCGCAGATGTATAGAGAAGGCCTTCGTGTGTTTCCAATGTATCGGAAGAAAGAATATGTGGTTTATCGTCATCATTGATCCACGTGATTTCTTCTCCGGAAGTGACGGTAATATCTATCGGCTGCATGCCATTTGCCGTAATATGTATGTTTGATTGATCTGCCACGGTCTGTGCTTCTAAAGATCCCGTTTCTCTATAGAAAAAGTAGCCAAGCAACAGAACGACAATTATGCCTATAATTGCTGCGGTGCTGCGTGAACGCGGAGATGCGACGACAACGCGTGTTGGAGGATGACCTTGCCGTACAGCAATATCATCGATACTTTCCCAGTGGGGATGGATGCGAATCATGAAATGATCGAAGCGTGACATTGACGCCGGAAAGCAAAAGCCATACCGGTGATAGCAGAGGCAGTGATCAAGAGAAGGACTCCGGATGGTAATCCCGTGTCTCCGGAAATGCCGGGCGTTTTTCGAACCACTTGCGCGGTCTCCCCTTGCGGGAGTTGTCCTGTAAGCGGTGATGTTGCACTTGCGGGACTTCCCACCTGCACGGCGACTTCCTGACTATACGCGGTTTCTTCTACGGTGTTTTTCGCGCCGCGAATGGCAAAGTAATAGAGTTCTCCTGTCGGAAGACCGCGAATCGTTGTGCTCGTGCTCGCTGTATCATTACTGCGTTTTTGTGTGTACTGTCCCGATACTGTCCCATAATACAGGTTGTATCCGATAAGCTCTGCGGCAGGAAGCGGATCCCATGCAAGAAAAACAGCAGATCCTTCCGTTGTCACCCGAAGGTTTTGAACCTGTAATGAAGAAAACACGCTCTCCAAAGGTTCTTTGGGAACGGATGTCTTTTCCATAATAACATCTTCCTGTTTTTCCATTGGTTGTGTAATGGAAGGATCCTCTCCTGTTACATGCACGAAAAGATGTCCCGGGTCGGTATCAAGAATAGTATTCTCTGTTTCCGCCATACCGCTAAAAATGCCAGTATGGCTTTGCGCGCCATGTTGCGAATCAAAAAATGTAAGAAGCGTATTTTTTGCGGAAGTACCTTTCACGCGAAACTGCATGCGTGCGACGATGACAGTATTCTTCCGAAGTTCCTGATCGGCACTCGCGCCGATTTTGATATACCCTTCTTCTGAAAAGAAGTTGTTCTCTCCGGGGGTCGGAAGAGAAAACTCCGGCGAAAGATCGATACGAATTCCTTCGAGAACCTCTGGATTATAAGCAATCCACGCACGGACACGCTGAAACGATGTTCCTGCAGGATTTTTGATAACGAGGTCGATGTCGAGAATATCTCCCATGGAGAGGGTGTCTGTTTCCCGGGTTTGAGGATCACGTATGGCAAAATCCGGACAGAGTTCTTCCCCTTCTTCACAATGTGGACGCAACAGTAAAAAAGGTGCTGTTTCTTGTGAAAATGCCGGCGTCGGAAAACACATCACTGAAATACAGAGAAGAAGCGCATTCTTTTGAATGAGTGCGAAGTTACTGCGCGGCCAGGTCATGGAGAAGGAGCAGTGCATCGTCAAGTGTAAATCGGCCGTCACGCGTCGGATCCGCCTGTAATTGCTGCTCCGTCGGTTTCTTATACCCACTCACAAAATGCAATATTTCGATGACATCGAATTCATCGAACATGCCATCGAGATTCACATCACCTGTTCGTTCGACAGTATTCGCCTGAAGAGGAGTAACAGTTTGAACATCACCTGCGCTGTGAATGCCAACGGCAAACGAAGCAACGACACAGAGCATGCCGAGCGAAAAGATTTTTGTCGTGCGTTTCAGTGATGAAGTCTGTTTGTTCATTTCCTAATAGTATACATCAAATTAGTGTTAATGAACAATGCGATGATTGTTGCTAATTAAGAAATATATTTTATAAATAATGATGGACAATGAATTATCAATGAGCAAGAGAAACGGTATCATATGCAGTATGAAGAATGTCATTCTGTTTACTGGAGAAAATACCTATCTTCTTGCGGAAAATCTTCACTTCTGGAAAACAGAATTTATACGGAAGTATGGTGAAGAGAATTGCATGATGGTAAAGAGTGCGGATGTGACTCTGGCAGATTTGCGAAATTATACATCAACGCTCCCTTTCCTTGGAGAAAAACGACTTCTGATCATCCTCGGTATCCCACTCCTCTCCAGAGAAGAAATGCACACTCTTCTTCATACTCTTCATGAAAATATGATTCTTGTTTTCATGGCATCAACATACGATAAGCGACTGGGTGCAGTACAGGAACTTTTAAAAGAAGCGACGGTGAAACACTATGCGCCGCTGAATGCATCGAAACTTTGGACATGGGCGCAAGAGTTTCTTCGTAAACGCAACCGCACAATTCGACCGACTGCCTGGAATACCCTGCTTCTCTTTATAGGACATGACCAGGGACATATTGCTTCTGAACTTGAAAAGTGTGCGCTTTTCACATCCGATTTCATTGAAAAAGAACATGTCGTCGCGCTTGCCGTTCCTGTTACCGATGAAAAACGCATATGGGATCTCATTAAACTTTTGCAACAAAGAAACTTTCTGCAATGCATACAACACGTGGAACATCTTCTTTTTAAAGGAATACATGTTGATCATGTATGGAGCAGTCTTCTCTGGATTCTCTGCAGTCTTGTCACTGTAACATTTGAAAAAGATCGTCCGTACATTTCCGGTAATATACGTCGGGATACCGAGCATGCTCTACGAATGCTGTGTACGCATACCGCTGCCGATCTTCCCGGGATCGTCGCATTCGCACTCGCGATGGATCGGTCCATTAAAAATGGAGAAATCAGGACAGAAAATACAAAAACGATAGAACATGAATGTTGTATTCTTCTTCTCCTTCACATGCTTTGTGGAGAATCTCTTACATCACCTTCTCTACAACATACTTCACCTTCCCGCCCGGTGTGTTTACGTCGATGACCGCCCCTTCATTCTTTGTTAAGAGCGCCTTGCCGATAGGAGATTCATTACTCACTTTTTGTTGAAACGGATCGGCTTCCGTTGCACCGACGATGGTGAAGGACAGATTATCCTTGTCGCCGCCGAGCATACGGACAGTCACCGTAGAGCCCACATTGATTTCCATCTGATGTGTAGCGGATTTTTCCGTGATGATTTTTGCATTTTTGATTTTATGTTCCAGTTCCAAGATTCTTCCCTCGACAAAAGCCTGTTCGTTCTTCGCTTCTTCATATTCTGCATTCTCCGAAAGGTCTCCATAGGAAATTGCTTCTTTTAAACGCTGTGCGACTTCTTTTCTGCGAATGTTTTTCAAATCTTCCAGCTCTTCTTTAAGATTCTTTAAACCCTCGCGAGTGACGAGTGTCTGATCGCCAAAGGAACCGGAACCGTCATCCTGATCGTCAAAATCCATCATAATAGTGGGAATGGTGCCTTTGGGAACAGGAAAAGTCAAATCTATGGTCTCGATATATTTCACTTCATCTCCAGAAGCTGCGGCCATGCCAAAAGAGGCAATTCTTCAATATTTTCCTGTAAAATGGCTGTAATGATTCCTTTCGCCAGTTGGACATTGGTAAGAAGCGGAATGCTCTGATCGATGGCAATTCTGCGCATGAAATAGCCGTCACTGCGATCCGGATCTTCTTGGAGAGAGGGGATATTGATCACGAGGTCGATGCGGCGTTTTTCCAAATAATCTTGAATATTCGGTTCGCGAGGTTCGGACAACTTATGCAGAAGAATACTCGGGATTGAGCGTGCTTCGAGGAATTGATGTGTATTTCGTGTTGCGAAGAGCGCATATCCCGCATGATGGAGTTTTTCTATTGAAGCTAACATATCGATTTTGTCTTCCAATTTTCCGATGGTGACGAGAATATTCTTCCGTGGTGCGCGAAATCCCACTGATGTCAGTGCAATAAGGAGAGCCTGTTCCACTGTTCGTCCAAAACAACCCACTTCGCCGGTGCTTGTCATTTCCACGCCAAGACGCGGATCAGCTCCTTTCAGTCGATTAAAACTGAACTGCGCCGCCTTCACTCCGACGTGCTCAAGATCAATCGTCCGATAATGTTCATTCGTAGATGCTTTTAAAAGGAGCGCCTGTGTTGCAAGTTTTGCAAAATTATACCCCGTTACTTTACTGACAAAAGGGAAGGTTCTGCTTGCGCGCAGATTGCATTCAATGACTTTAATATGGTTTTCCTTTGCGAGAAACTGAATATTAAACGGTCCGGAGATGGAGAGTGCATCAACGATGCTTCGTGCGATGTTTTTTAAGCGACGCAATGTTTCCACCGTCACGCTTTGCGGTGGAAAGACGATGGTTGCATCACCGGAATGAACGCCGGCATGTTCAATATGTTCCGACACGGCGGAAATAATCAGTTTTCCTTTTTGTGCAACACCATCAAATTCAATTTCTTTTGCGCCTTGTTCAAATTTGGAAATAACGACTGGCATATCACGACTTACGGTTGTTGCTTCCTGAATGTAAGCATCGAGATCGCCGCTCGAATGTACAACAGCCATGGATGCTCCCGAGAGAACATAACTCGGACGTACGATGACGGGATAGCCAACCTCCTCCGCAAAATCGATTGCCGATTGGCTGTCGATAAATTGTTGCCAACGCGGCTGATCGATGGAAAGCGTGTCGAGAAGAGCGCTGAACTTCTGTCGATCTTCGGCGCGATCAATATCGTCAGATGCTGTACCGAAAATACGGATGCCGCTTTGAGATAGAGCCAGTGCGAGGGAATTGGGAATTTGTCCTCCCATGGAGATCACGACCCCTTTGGGAGAAATGACATCTGCGATGTCCCGCACGCGTTCTTCGGTCAGTTCTTCAAAAAAGAGATAGGAACATTCATCATAATCGGTGCTCACGGTTTCGGGGTTGCTGTTGATCATGAAAACGTCATAGCCTTGGCTCTCCAATTCATGAGCCGCCTGCACGCAACACCAGTCAAATTCCACTGAAGATCCGATGGAATACGGGCCGCCACCAAGGACGATGACTCGAGAACGGAGCATTTCTTGCTTAAAATGCATGTCATCCTCTTCTCCCAAATACGTCATATACAAATAGTTCGTCTGCGCCGGAAATTCTCCACCGAGAGTGTCGATCTGCTTGATGCGAGGAACAATGCCATGTATTTTTCGTTTTTTTCGAATAGATTCCATATCACAGGCGACTGCTTTTGCAATGGCCGCATCAGAAAAACCGGCGATTTTCAGTGCGCAGAGAAGTGGCTTGGGGATTTCCTGATGAACATGATGTCGAAGGTCTTGCCAGAGAAGCGAGCAGTATTGTATGCGTTCAATGAACCACGGATCAATCCCTGTAAGTTTATTGATTTCTTCCGTTTTTCTATTCTGTACACACGCTTCGGCAAGGGCGAATATTCGGCGCGGGGTTGGTTTTTCCATTTCTGCAGTAACATCGTGAAAACGAAAAGGATGAGCAAAGAGTCCCTCGGCGCCGATATTGAGCATGCGAATTCCTTTTTGGATCGCCTCTTCGAATGTGCGTCCAAGAGCCATCACTTCACCGACGGATTTCATTTCACTCGTAACGTGCTCTGACACATGGCGAAATTTTTGCAAATCCCAACGGGGGATTTTGACAGCAACATAGTCGAGTGACGGTTCAAAATCAGCAGACGTCTTTTTTGTGATAGCATTACGCAACTCCGGTAATGTTCGTCCAAGGGCGAGTTTTGCTGCGATGAAAGCAAGAGGGTATCCTGTTGCTTTTGATGCAAGCGCAGAACTGCGGCTTAAACGTGCGTTGACTTCGATCACACGATATTCCCGTGAATGCGGATTAAGAGCATATTGAATATTGCATTCTCCAATGATCCCGAGATGGCGAATGACCTTGAGACCGATGGAACGCAACATGTGGTATTCCGTATTATCAATCGTTTGACTGGGAGCGACGACAATCGATTCGCCTGTATGAATACCCAGCGGATCAACATTTTCCATATTACACACCGTAATACAGTTATCTGTACTGTCGCGCACCACTTCGTATTCAATTTCTTTCCATCCGGTAAGGTCTTCTTCCACCAGAACATTTGGAGATTCTACGAATGCTCTTGTAAGAAGTTCACGTAATTCTTCTTTATTCTGTGCACGGCCGCTTCCTTTTCCACCAAGGGCAAATGAGCCTCGAACAATCACGGGATAACCAAGTTGCTCTGCGGCATAGAGTGCTTCTTCCATTTCGGAGCAAGCATGCGAATGCGGCACATGAATGTTGATAGATTTCAATTCCTGATTGAAGAGTGCGCGGTCTTCGGTTTTTCGTATGGATTCCACCGGCGTACCAAGTACGCGCACGTGGTGACTCTCCAATGTTCCGTCTTCAAAAAGCTGTATACCGCAATTCAGCGCCGTCTGCCCGCCGAAACTTAAAGCGATCGCATCAGGCTTCTCCTGCTCGATGATGCGTCGGACAAAGTGGGGATTCACCGGCACAAAGTAGACGCGATCCGCCAAACCGACGCTCGTCTGGTTTGTTGCAATATTAGGATTGACCAGCACCACATGTTTTCCTTCTTCTTTAAAAGCTTTGATTGCCTGACTTCCCGAGTAATCAAATTCACCGGCCTCGCCGATCTTCAAAGCTCCCGATCCCAGAAGCAAAATTGTCCGTACACGTGAAAAAGCTTCCACCTTGCTTTTTGAGAATGAAAGTGGTGGGATAGGAGAGCACATGTCCAAACGAGCATAGGGAACTAAGGAAACCAAGGCAACCACTCCTCCTAATGGTGCCTGTGTTTCTGTTTCAAATGTGCGATATGCTGTTTCTGTGTTTCATGCATCTTTCCTTTAACATTCAACACATACGAACCGAGGATAATCAATCCTCCACCGACAATTTGTTGCCAGTGAATGTTTTCGCCAAGATAGAGGTGTGCAAAGCTGATTGAGCCGACGGTTGTCAGCGGAAGAAGAAGATGGACATTGGAAAGTGGCAGACGTTCCACAGCTTCATAAAAAGACAGAACACCGAGAAATCGCGCAAGGAATGCGTATGCTAGAAGCGGGAGAAGAAGAGCTCCGGTTAACATTTTCGTTTCTGCGACAAACGTCACCTGCTCGAAAGGAGAAAGGAAAAAGAAGAGAGAAAACGCCGTCAAAGATCGAACAAAAAGAACAGCCTCCGGCGGAATGCCATTCAGATAGCGTTTCAGAAGAATACTCGATACAGAGAGAAAAACGGCTGCGCCCATAATGAAAAAGTCACCCGTATTGATATGGAATCCGCCATTCAGGTTTCGCAGGAATACGACGAGTACGCCAAGAAGAATAAGAAATGCCGCAAGCGCATGCGTGCGGCTGAATGTTTCTTTTAGACAGATCGTTGAAAAGAACAGGATGAGAATAAGTTCTATGCGGATGAGCACTTCGGCATTTGCGGCGCCGCTGCCGGAAAGACCCAAAATCCATAAAGCGATGCCGACGGCCACAAACATACCCATCAGAATCAACAGAAGAATTTGTCGCGTATGCAATGCGAGAACTTTTCGCATGAGCGGCACAAAGCCAAACGAGAGGATTAGAAAAAAGAGAATGGAGAATTCGCCGATGAAGAGTAGAGAGAATGGCGAGAAGACAGTCGACAGTTGTCGCGCAAGTGATGGATAGACCGATCCGCCGACAATATTGAGAAGAAGAAATCCATACCCGATCGCTTTTTCTGTCAGTGTGAGCTGACGTGCGAACGGCCATATGTTTTTCCACGGTGCCTGCATATAGTGTTTATCTACATTTTCATTATACAATATAATAAAGAATATGAGCAACTCTATTTCTCTTTGTAGAGAATATATGCTATAATCATATGATTTTTGAAGATACGTATCACCAACGCGCATCGTATGATTCTGAAGGAAATATCATTATTCCCGGTGGCCTGACATCTTCAAAAACGAGTTCTACAGTGAAGCTTCTCACATTCTTTCAGGAAGAAATTCTTTTTGTACGACATGATGTTTGTACGACAGGCAGAAAGATATTGCGTTTTTTGCAACAGCCCGTCATTGCTCCGAATTTCCGATCCAAACCAAAAGAGTATTCGCGGTGGCAACTCTTTCTTTTTGACGTCGGCCGTTTTGGCGGGACATTTGCGCTTCTTTTTTCCGTACTCTTTCTCACGCTCAACTATCAAAGCTTTTTCCAGCTTACAAAAGCTTATGTGAACCCCGTACAGGCGATGCAGAGCAGTGAAGCATTTTCTCATGCAAAAGACGCGACATCGAACGTCGGTCTCCTCGCGGTTTTGCCTCTCGTTGGTCCGCCGGATCATCGCCTGATTATTCCCAAGCTAGATTTGAATGTCCCGATCAGCATTCCGGCACACGATGCTCTGCTTGCGGAAGATTGGAAGAAACTCGAAAACGATATTCAAGATGCGCTTGAAAACGGCGTTGTACATTATCCGGGCACCGCGCGTCCGGGACAGGCGGGGAATTTTTTTCTCACCGGACACAGTTCTTATTATCCGTGGGCGGCGGGAAATTTTAAATCCGTTTTTGCAAAGCTGGGTTTGCTGGACGTAGGTGATGAATATTGGGTGTACTACAACGGCGATCGATATCGCTATCGTATCAAAGAGAAAAAAGAGGTACGGCCGAGCAATGTCGGCGTTCTTGATCAGCCGCTCGATAAGCGTCTCTCGACTCTCATGACCTGCACGCCCGTTGGCACAACACTCCGCCGGCTCATTCTCGTTGCCGAGGAACTTGATCCGAAAAGCGGTACGTCGATGCGCGTCGGCGAAAAGACGGAACGGAATATTCCCAAAATTCGTCCGCAGGAGCTGTCGATATAGAAAAAATCCCGACAGCGTCATTGCTGTCGGGAAAAAACAGGTCGTCCTATCCATTCAGATCCATCCCGAAGTCCTTGCCCGAGAATCCCCACGGAAGAATGGATTCCACGCCGTTGAAGCGGAGAATCTTCTCATCGTTGTAGGCATCGAAGAGCAGAATCATCGGCGATCCGTGGAGGTCTTCCGCTTCCTTGATCACTTGTCGGCAGGCGCCGCAGGACAGCGAAGGCTCCGCGCAGTAGTCATTTTCGGCAATCGGATTGCCATCAACATCGAAAGCCTTTCGGGCGGTGCATGCGAGTTTCACGATGTCTTTCTTCCTTCCCAAGTTATTCGCCGAGAAGATCGTTGTCCGCTCGGCACAAACCGTAAGGCCGTACGAGGCATTTTCCTGATTGGCACCCGTAATGACAGTGCGGTCGACGAGCTTTACAGCCGCGCCGACACGGAACCGGCTGTAGGGCGAATGCGATTGATGCGTCGCTTTACGCGCCGCGAGCACAAGTTTGCGTTCATCGTACGGCAACCTCTTGAGAGGAACCACTGCATACCATACGATGAGCTTCCGCAAGTACTCCTCTTTCATGACGTATCTCCCTTTGAAAGACCGGAATCCTGAAAAAATCCTGCTTACAATAAACAGGATAAAGATTTATACAGAACGATGAATGCGTTTGCAATGGCATTACGGTATAATGCGTTTGCCGGTCTTTCTTTGCCGCCGTGGTGGAATGGTATACACGGGGGACTTAAAATCCCTGCTCATTACGAGCGTGCTGGTTCGACTCCAGCCGGCGGCACCACGTAAAAGTGCGCGGGAAAGCAAGCTTTTACGTGCCCCGTGGCCGCTCAGCGGCTTTACGGGGCAACTTGGGCATGACGGAACGAGCTAATAGAATATTATTGGATAATCCCACCGCCAAGTACTTCATCATCTCGATAAAATACACAATGTTGCCCCGGGGCCTGCAGACCTTGTGGTTGATCAAAAGAGAATGTTCCTGTATCACCTTTTACTATCAGATTTCCAGTCACATAGTGAGAAAGTGACCGTAAACAGGCCTGAAGTGGAATTTCTCTATTTTCATCCGGTTTCTCTGAAATCCAATTCAGCCCTTGCAGATGAAGTGAATCAATCATTGTTTTTCCCTGTTTTTCGATAACCAACTGATTCGTATCCATGCGTTTTTCTGTCACCTCAAGGGGAATCTTCATACCGCCAACACCTACTCCACGCCTTTGTCCAAGAGTATACAATGGTAATCCTTTGTGCTCTCCAAGGACTGTACCATCTCTGTCTACGATATTTCCTTTCTTTAGGTGAAGATGACGCTTCAAAAATTCCTGTGGCGTCTTTTCGGGGAAAAAACACAGATCCTGACTCTCGCGATAGCTCTTATCGTCATACGGCACGCCGAATTTTTTCGCGAGTTCATACACATCATTTTTGTACATGTCACCAAGTGGAAACAGCACTTTGGAAAGTTGTTCTTGTGAGAGGCCGTATAAGTAGTAGCTCTGATCTTTGGATTGATCGATAGCTGTAAAAAGATGATGACTCTGCTCGTTTCTCTTCATTTTCTTGCATACTCGGGCATAATGACCTGTTGCCAACTTCTCGCATTGCAGTTCTTCCATAAAATCCAGAAGTCTTCCAAACTTGATGGTTCGATTACAACGAATACAGGGATTGGGTGTTTTTCCTTCCGCATACCCTTGTAAGAAGGGATCGACGACTTCGCGCTTGAATTCCTCTTCCAAATTGAGAATGTGATATCGGATATTCAGGTCTTCCGCCACCTTCTTCGCACGCGCCGCCGTTTGCGCGTTACAGCATTTGGATGGAAGAATTTGGGCAAGTGCGGGAGCAAGCGGATCACTCCAGAGTGTGAAACGCACGGCTGTCAGGTCATGCCCTTGTTCTTTCAAGAGATGAGCAACGACAGATGAGTCGATTCCGCCGGAAAGTGCGACAAGGATACGCATAGTGAAAAATTTCTTCTTGTATTATCAATTATCTATTACCAATGATCAATTCTTGCGCTACTCTTCATCTCGTGAACGTACATCCCGAAATATCGATCCCCATTGCTTCTGATAAAGGCGGAGCACGCGAGGCATTTTTGCACCTGCTTACCTTTGCACTATTATATGCTTCTCTCGTCAGTCTTACTTACCTGTACTTTCGTTTTGTTAATGAATTGTTTGTGGATACTGCATTGGATCGAAATTTTTTCATGGAAAATTATTCCGGAGTCCGACGGAGTCTTGCCGTTCTCATTGTGACGTTCCCTTTGTTTCTTTGGATGAGTCGCTTGCTGCAAAACGAAATGCGAAAGCATCCGGAAAAAATGTGGAGCGGCATTCGTCGATGGCTGACCTACCTCACACTTTTGATCACCGCACTTGTTTTGATCGGCGATGTGATTACACTTCTTTTTTCACTCCTTGAAGGCGATCTCTCTATTCGTTTTCACTTGAAAGTGATGATTGTTCTTGTTCTTGCGGGACTGACATTTACCTATTACTTCCTTTCACTGAAATCCGCACCTTCTAAACATTAGTATGCAAAAATTCTTTGCCACTATTGCCACTCTCATTGTTATCGGCGCCATCATCGGCGGTTTTTTCCTTGCCGGATCACCACAGAGTGAACGAGTCCGACGCATTGACGAGAGGCGAATGGAAGATCTTCGCTCTATCAGTAACGAAATTCTTACTATTGTTTACGAAGGACGACCATTTGAACCTGCCTTCCCCAATACAACGTTAGAACTCAAAAAACCGCTTCCAGAGTCTCTTTTGGAGGTCCAGAAAAATGCCTTTTATGTTCGCCTGGATGTGGTCGATCCCGTGACAAAGAAACAGTATGAATATCGTGTCATCAATAAAACAGGCTATGAACTCTGTGCGGTATTCGATACGGCAAGAAGAGGGGAATATGATATCTTCTGGGATCATCCGGCAGGACGCCATTGCTTCACTTTTGATGCATTGAAGCAAAATATGCGGTAAGCATTTGATCATTGACCATTCTTTTTCATGCACGAATACATTACAAAACTTCATACAGAATATCAGATGCTCGGGGAGCAATTGCAGAATCCTTCCGTCTTTCAGGATCACAAAGAAGCAACGCGAATTCAAAAACGTCTCGCACAAATCGAACCGGTTATGCCCCTTGTGCGCGAATACATCGATTGCAAAAAAATCATGAGCGAGGCGGAGGAAACATATGATGATCCGGAACTGAAAATTCTGGCGAAAGAAGAAGGAGCAAAGGCGGAAAAACGTTTGCCGATGATTGAAGAGCAACTTAAAAAAGAACTTCTTGAGACAGATCCATTGGATGAGAGAAATGTCATTCTGGAAGTTCGCGCCGGAACAGGAGGTGAGGAGGCTGCGTTATTTGCATCGGAACTTCTTCGCATGTATTTGCGTTATGCAGAAACCCAGTCATGGAAAACCGAGCTTCTCAATAAACACGATGCCGAGAGTGGGGGATTGAAGGAGGCGAGTGTGCGTATTGACGGAGATCATGTATATGGAAAACTGAAATACGAGGGTGGGGTACACCGCGTACAGCGCGTTCCGGCAACGGAAAGTAAAGGACGTTTACACACATCTGCCGCCAGCATCGTTATCTTGCCAGAAGCGGAAGAAACGGATGTCGAGATTCGTCCGGACGACTTGCGTATCGATACGTTTCGCGCAAGCGGCGCAGGCGGGCAGCATGTGAATAAGGTGGAAAGTGCGGTGCGAATTACGCACCTTCCCACAGGAGTTGTTGTGAGTTGTCAGAGCGAACGCAGTCAATTACAGAATCGCGCACGGGCGATGGAACATTTGCGTGCCAAGATCTATGCACATGCGAAAGAGGAAGAAGCGAGAAAAAAAGGAGATTTACGCAGTGCGCAAGTCAAATCCGGTGATCGTAGTGACAAGATTCGTACGTATAACTTTCCGCAAGACCGCGTTACCGATCATCGCATCGGCAAAAGTTTTTACAATCTTCCCGGAATTATGGAAGGAAATTTGGAATCAATCATTCATGCACTGCACGCACCTGCCACTGAACAGTAAAACACCTTTTTTCTTATGGAAAATACAAGAATTACATATGGCAAAGAATTCCGGTTATCGCATCGACTGGAAGTCGTGCGATGTGACAAGTACACGTTGATCTATCTTCCGCAGGAAAAAGTATGGCGAAAACAGGATGCCGATGACCAGAGAAAGTTTTTGATGGATGAACAGGAAAAACAGGAATTTCTGGATATTGCAAAAGAACCCGGAGTCAAAGTGTATTACCTGCCGGGGAAAACAGTAACCGAAGAGGAGTTCTTTGGCGAAAATGGTGACAATGGAAAGGAAAAGAAGAAAATGTTCCCGCGATTTTTTATCGGATTGGATGGATTTGTAAACTGCTCCACGCATTTTCAACCTCATGATGGAAAAAAAGGACCGCGTGCAAATTTTAACCATCATCATGGCATTCGGGAGAGTACAAAAAGCACATGCAAGCAGGTTCATGCCGCGCTTGTACCCGGTGGCCCCATCGATAAACACTTCAGGACGAATGATGACCAGTTCATTGTCAACCTTGCTCTGAATCATCTTGACGAGGATGGCGAAGCGAGCATTTGGGAATTCGTGTATCGCGAGAAGATTCATGAACTCGACGTGTCCGGCGAGCGTCGTGCCTATCGCAGTCGTGTTATTCAACTTCTTCTCGATGACATCGGCGATATTGATGAAGAAGGAGGAGTATCTCCGCTTCCTCTCATTGAGACAGAGGAGATTAAAGCACTCTTTTGTCATGTGCAGGAAGTAAAAAGTACATCCATAGCATGTACATATACGGAACGATTGAATAATATTTTTTACAACATCAATCGTGCGATTGAGAAGACTCTGCGCGGTGAAGAACGCGATCGCGAAAATGTAGAAGAGAGTTTTCGTTTTTTGGGACGAGGCAAAGGTTTTACTGTTGTTACAGATACGCAAAAGGAGGCACGTAACGCTTTACGAGATATGGGTGTGGAAGCAGCCGTATTACACAAAGGACAACTGGAAAATGGAAGTCACGTTTTTACCATTCAACGGTTTGATATGGGTAGCCCTTTCCCTTTGGAAAAAATCATCGACATGCTGAATCGTATGGAACGTGTTCCAAAACACATGCGTCACAAACCCCCGCAAGAACTCATTACATACATTCAAAAACCGGACGCCGTTCTTGTTCCAGAAAAAGAAGAGGATCAATGGGGAGGTGACAACAAAGTGAGCGGCTCACCTCGTGAGAACGGAACCTGGATGGATCCAAACGCCATACGAGAAAGTATTACTTGTTATCTTGCGCAATTGGAATCTGAACAAAAAAAAGAAGAAATTTCCAATCAAAACACGGTGGAGGATGTAGAAAGCGGCAAAGCGCTTCTTGATGATGACACAGGGGATGAATAGCGCAAATCTTTCATCATGTCTTTTCGTTTCTGAATCATCTCCTCTTTACCAATGTCTCTGCGAAATCGCACGGGGCCTTGCACTTGTTCACAGAGCTTTTGTGCAATAGCTTCAGCTTGGGCGATCGAATCACCGATACCGACGATGCCGGCTGTACGGGAGGAACCGAGTATGAGGTTGCCATTGAGGTCTTCAGAAATGTCGCCGTAGAATAGGTTGTAGCGATCAGGAGCTGAATGAGAGAATGGAAATTCTACAATATCCCCCTTCTGATCTTTAGAAACAGGATAACTTTCCGGAACGATATATTTGCATACGGTGGCTTTGCGAGAAAAGTGCACCAGATCTTCGGTGAGTTCTCCGGTGACAATGCCCAAACAGATGGCCGCAAAATCTGATGTGAGAAGAGGGAGAATATTAAGTGCTTCAGGATCTCCGAACCGTGCGTTGTATTCAATGAGCCGGATGCCGTCGCGAACGGCGATAAATCCTCCATAAAGAATACCTTTGTAGGGTATGCCGAATTCTCGAAGAAGCGCATGTGCAACCAACTGATTGATTTCCTGCGCTCTTTTCAAATCGTTCTCTGTTAAAAACGGCAAGGAGTGATTCGTATCGCTGTATGTCCCCATGCCACCGGTATTCGGTCCCGTGTCATTTTCGTATGCGCGTTTGTGATCCTGTACGACCGGCATATGAACGACGTCTGGTCCGCTGACAAACGAGAGAAGGCTGAATTCCACACCGATGAGTTTTTCTTCAAGCACAACACGCCCGCATTCCTCGATGCATTCCAGAGCATACGATACGCCATGATCAATCGTTTCCAAATGTTCACCGGAGAGTTTTACTCCCTTTCCTCCTTTTAAGGCGTCATACTTGACCACGTATTCTCCGTGCAGTTCATTCTCAATATACGAGCGGATTTCTTGTTCAAGCCCCCTCCCCCTACCCCCTCCCTCAAGGGAGGGGAGAACACGAAACTTCGGCGATGCATCAATGTCATGCTTCTTGAGCAGATTCCGGGTGAAACCTTTGCTGGACTCGATTTTTGCCAATTCTTTTTTTGGGGCAACGGAAGCGATGCCGATTGTTTCCAATGCATCCGCAAGACCGCCGCCGATTGCATCATCGGGAGCGATGAAAGCAAAATCCGGCTGTGTTTTTTTTGCAATGGCGCAGACCTGTTCAAAATTCATGATATTCATGACATGCTGCTCGCGTGCAAGCGCACGAATGCCGGGATTTGCCGTAGGACAGAGTGAAATGATTTCCATGTTCTGCGGACTTCTGGCAAACGCATCCGCAATCGCATGTCCCCGCGCCGAGGAAGAAACTAAAAGAACGATCATGACACAGGTTGTACAACGCTTTCTGTTCCGCCAATCCGTGTAAGACCAAGGTTATGAAGCATTTCCTCTGTTACTTCCTGTGACGCATATCGTCCATTAAAACATCCCGTACACATCCGTCGCACGCGCGTACTCCCTCGCTGCACTGCATGCACCATGTCTTCAATGGAAACGTAGAAGAGCGCATCTGCTCCAATTGTTTTGCAAATCTCCTCAATGCTCTGCTTAGATGCGATCAATTCCTCATAGGTGGGGATATCCACTCCATAAGGACACGGACGAGTGATCGGAGGCGATGCGGAGGCAAAATACACCTTTTTCGCTCCCGCCTGTCGCGCCATTTCCACGATGCGCGTACTGGTGTTTCCCCGTACGATCGAATCGTCCACGATGAGCACATTATTCCCAAGAAATTCCAAATCAATCGTTTGCAGTTTAAATTGAATGGATTGTTTGCGCATGCGTTGACTGGGCATAATGAACGTTCGTCCAATATATCGATTTTTCACAAATCCTTCCCGATAGCGAATGCCCAGTTTATCGGCAAGTCCCGCAGCTGCGGCACGAGAGGAATCAGGAATGGGAATAATAGAATCGATCTTCAGCTTTGCGCGGCGAATCTGCAGAGCCAATGCCTCTCCCATACGCACACGCGCCTTATAAACGCTTACGTCATCGAGGAGCGAATCCGGTGCCGCAAGATACACCCATTCAAACACGCAGGGTGTCAGGAGACCGGAGGCGCACTGCTTTGTGTGAAGAAAATTATTGCCATCAATAAAAATAACCTCTCCCGGTTGTATATCACGCAGGAATCGAAATCCCAACGGTTTCATCACCGTATTCTCTGAACAGACGATGTATTCCATTTTTCCTTCTCTCTCGCGAGCGCCGATTTGCAACGGACGAATGCCGTGCGGATCGCGGAATGCAACCATTCCATGATGACCGATGAGTGCCACGACGGAATAACTTCCTTTGCATTTGCGAAAAACGGAACGCATCGCCCGAAATACATGTTCAGGAAGGAACTCAACAGGTTTTTGCTTTTCCAGTGCAATCGCAAAAACATTCAGAAGCACCTCCGAATCGGATGTCGTATTGAGATGACGAAAGTGCGTATGAAGAAGTTGATGTGAGAGCTCCGGTGCATTTGTCAGATTACCATTGTGCACCATCGCGATTCCCAGAGGGGCATTGACAAAAAACGGTTGCACTTCAAATTCACTGCTTCCTCCTGCCGTAGGATAGCGAACATGACCGATGCCACGATGTCCTCGAAGCCGTAAGAGCGATTGCAAATGAAAAACATCGCGAACCATGCCGTTGGCTTTCTTCATGTGAAACTGCCTATCGTACGTTACGATTCCCGCTGCATCCTGTCCGCGATGCTGCAACATCGTCAGTCCGTCATAGAGGTCCTGAATAACATCCTTGGTGCCTATAATACCAAGAACTCCACACATGGGATGAAGTCTACTGTTGGCATGGTAAAAAACAAGAATAAACAATAGACATTAGATCTGTCTCTCCTTCGCTCTGACCGTGTTCTTTATCACACTCGCAACCGTCATCGGCCCCACTCCGCCCGGCACCGGCGTGATCGCACTCGCAAGTTCTTTTACGGCATCAAAATCCACATCTCCTTGTAACGTTCCGTTATCAGTTCGCGTAATGCCAACATCAATCACCACGACCCCTTTCTTCATCATATCTGCCGTAATCATCTTCGGACTGCCGACTGCACTGATCAAAATATCTGCTTGCAGTGTCTTCTGGTGAAGATCGGTCGTTTTACTATGACATACGGTCACTGTCGCATCGCGATTGAGACACATGATGGCCAGCGGTTTGCCGACTAAATTGCTCCGTCCCACGATCACGACATGTTTTCCTGCGAGGGAAACGTGATAATACTCTAAAAGAGCGATGATCCCTGCCGGCGTTGCCGGAGGTAGATGCTCGAAGTCCTTTGAAAGAAATATTTTTCCCAGATTGTATGCCGTAAAACCATCAACATCCTTTTTGGGATGGATTGCCCGTTGAATGAGAGGAAGAGCGGCAGCAAGATGAGGCGGGAGCGGGAGCTGGACTACGATTCCCGTAACATCGTCATCGGCATTCAACCTTTCCACGACTTCCAACAGGGTTTCGAATGTGGAATGGAAATCGAGCATCACGTGTTCACATCGCATGCCAATTTGTTCACACGCTTTCTTTTTGTGTTCGATATATACGGTACTTGTTGCCTCTTCTCCGACCTGAATGATCACAAGTTTTGGATCCAGTTTTTTTATCAAAGGTTTCAATTCTTCATAAAGCGATTCTGCCGCTTCCTTGCCGGTGAGAAGTTCTGCAGGCATACGTAACGATGAATAATCTAATGAGTAACGAGTAAAGATCGTGTTACTTTCTCCCAAATCTCCTGCGCCACTTTTTCCTTTTCTTTCGATGTATCAATTGTAATGACATTCTTTTCGCAGGAAAGACGTTCATATAATCGGTAACATACTTCCTGAAATGTGCGTTTTTCAAACATCTCCTGCGTATCGCGAACGCCAATGCGCAGCAGACACTGTTCCAACGGAGGTAACGTCAGTACAACGCAATCCGGCTCCCGAAAGTTCATATTCAGCATTTTTAACCAATCATTCTTCAAACCCGCCGCTTCGCCATACGCGAATGTTGAATAATAATAACGATCGGATACCACGATTTTTCCCGCGTTCAAAGCAGGCTCAATCTCTTTTTCCAGATGCCATCCGCGATCTGCGGAAAAAAGGAGTTGGATAACCTCATGCGAAGTGCCACCATCTCCGGCAATACATGAGCGAATCAGCTTTCCAATCGGTCCGTTCGTCGGTTCTGATGTATGTAGAACATCAAATCCTTCTTTTCGCAATTTCTCTGCAAGAATCTTGCTCTGAAATGACTTCCCACTGCCATCCGGCCCTTCGAAGACCATGAATGTTCCTTGCATAGGATAAGGATAGTATAAAAAATCATATTTTGCTATAATAAAGAGATTTTCTCTATGTTCTTCATTCTCATACATCCTCTGCGTACGGGATATATTCTCCTCTTTTCCTTTCCTTTGTGGTATGTGTGGACAGTGCCAAAAGGAATCGTGAGGAAATACGGGAATTACGCAGGCGCATTCGCAGAAATCATCTCCTTTCGATTTCTTTTGTGGCATCTGTTTGCTCCGTGGAAAAATATTACAGATACGCCAAAAAAAAGGGGATTTAACCTCGAACGTTTTGCAGAAACTTTTTTCTTTAATCTTACATCGCGTGTCATCGGTTTTCTCTTTCGCTTCACGTTGATGATTGTCGGAATTCTTGTCCAAAGCATCTGTATTCTCTTATTTCTTCTATTTTTACTTGCTTGGTATGGTTATCCGTTTGCCGCATTTCTCGGCATACGATATCTCCTGACTGCGTAATACACAATGAACTCATACATGATTTTTGATCCGGCAGCGACACGCGCGTATGCGGGCATCGCCTTGCGTCGGCTCGTCTATGGGCCTCTGTTCTGGGTCATCTATGTTTTTCTTCTCTATCCGTTCATTCGAAATTTTCTCGAGCAGGATGATATGAATCCGCTTGGCGTAGTGGTCTCGCTTCTCACCTCTTTTCTTCTTATCTTTCATTATTTTCTTCGCAGCACGCTCGAAAGTGACAAGTTGCCTCCTTTTGATACAAAAAACCTCGCTGAAGAATTGAGCTTCAAACTAATACACTTCATTCACAAAAATACACCGACGATAGAGAGCATCTTTAAAGGCATCCTCAAAAGTTCGCGAGCACGATTTATCATGAAAGAGATGGGATTGACAAAAAAGGAAGTCTGGACAGTCATGAAGAATGTTCAAGAAGAGATCTCTGTCTCTGACTGGATGCAGGAAGCGACCCTGCTTCAACAAGAACTTCGTGAAGACAAAATACATGGCAGTATTCTCTTTTTTCTCTGTCTTACGCACATCGAACCGCTTAAAAATCTCTTGAATACACGCAATCTCTCCCTGTCGGACGTCAAAAAAATATTACGATGGGAAGTATTGCACTCACAGGCACGCAGACAGGAACATGTGTTTCATCCTCATGCGCTTATCCGTACATTCGGTTCACTCGGACGCAGCTGGAGCATGGGATACACGCATGAACTCGATGCATTGACAGAAGATATGAGTGCACATATCCGTTGGACAGGAAAACACCTCGTTGTTTTGCATAGAGAAGAGATCGCAAAGATGTTTCATATTTTGAGTCGTAAAGAACAGAAAAATATCATTGTGATCGGGCAAGCAGGTACAGGAAAACGCACGTTGGTGCAAAATTTCGCCTTCACATTACGAGAAGCAGAAAGGAAACAAGGACGCACGTACACGCGTGTTCTTCTCTTCAAACCGGAAATTCTCCTGGCCGGTACGGAAAATCCAGAAGCATTCCTTCTACAAGCTCTTGCACAAGCGCAAAAAGCCGGTCGTTTCATTCTTATCATTCACAACCTCGGTATGTTCATGGAGGAATCGAATGCGAAGCTTCGCGGTCTTCTCTTACAATTTTTGCAGTTGTCCAATATCAGCTTGATCGGGCTTGCAGATGCACAGCAATATCACACGCTTATCAAAAAAGAGTCTGCGTTCGACGGTCTGTTTGAAAAAGTCTTTCTCACGGAAGCATCCGAGGAAGATACAATGGGCGTGCTCATGGATCAGTACTTCCGATTGGAAAAGAAGGGTGTGCACATCACCTATAAAGCGCTGAAATCCATCATCGAACTTACACAGCGGTACATCGGGGCAGTTGCGCTCCCCGGCAAAGCAACCGCCATAATGGAAGATGCCATTCTCACGGCAAAAGCACAAAAGAAGAACATGGTCACAGAATCCATCATTCGTGAGGCGATCTCTCACAAAGCGCACATGAATGTACAAGAAGTGACAGGAGAAGAGAAAGACATACTCATTGGTCTTGAAGAGACCATGAAAAAACGCATCATCGGGCAGGATCATTCCATTCATTTGATTGTGAATGCCCTGAAACGTTCCCGTCTTGATCTCGGCAGCAGATCTCGTCCACAGGGAACATTTCTGTTTCTCGGTCCGACGGGAGTTGGAAAAACAGAAACGGCCAAAGTGCTCGCCGATGAATATTTTGGATCAGTGGATAACATTATTCGTCTCGACATGAATGAATACAGTCATCCAAATTCCGTGTACGAGATCATCGGCTCGCCCGATTCGGGAAAAGCCCATGAGGAAGGATTTTTGACGCAAAAAGTACAGGATCATCCCGCATCACTCATCCTTCTCGATGAGATCGAGAAAGCGCATAAAACCATTCTCAATGTCTTTCTGCAAATTCTCGACGAAGGTCATCTCATCGACGGACGCGGTATAAAAACGGATTTTCGCAGTACTATCATCATCGCCACCTCCAATGCGGGGGCGCTCCTTATTCGCGATCACTTTAAACATGGCCTCACTGACGCAAATACGCGTACGGATTTCAAGCAAGAACTTGTCGAAGCCATCCTTAAAGAAGGACTCTTCTCACCGGAATTTCTTAATCGCTTCGATGAAGTTGTGCTCTACACACCTCTTACGAATGAGCAAACCGTACAACTTGCGATCCTCATGCTCGATGCCTTCATTAAAGAATTCGAAGAGAAAAAAGGGATTGGAATCACCATGGAAAAAGACGTCGTTACGGCATTGGCAGAAAAAGGCTACAGTACGGAATTCGGTGCGCGCGAAATGCGTCGTGTCATCACCGACATTTTCCAAACCTATATCGCCAATGAGTTATTGAAAAATAACGTGCAACGGGGAGAGACGATTGCAATAAAGAAAGAGTATTTGGATTTATAAAAAGCCCCGGCTGACCCGAGGCTTTTCTTTTTTGTCATTGGCTTGCCGGTTTTACATCATCCCTCCCATGCCACCCATTCCTCCCATGTCACCTGCGCCTGCACCGACCAATTCTTCTTTCTTAGGGATCTCGGTTACGGCAACTTCGAGTGTGAGGAACATGGCGGCAACAGATGCGGCATTTTCAAGGGCGGAGCGCGTCACTTTCTTCGGATCGATCACCATCGCCTTCACCAGATCAGTATATTCGCCGGTTTCGGCGTTGTAACCGAAGTTCTCTTCTTTCGATTCCTGCACTTTTGACACAACGACGTCTCCCGGCACTCCGGCATTGGCGGCGATATTTTTTAAGGGAGCAGTAATCGCATTCATGACGATCTCCACGCCGATCTTTTCATCTTCATCTTTCAATTCTTCATAGAGAGATTTCAGAGCGCCCAGCGCGCGGATATAGGCTGTGCCGCCTCCCGGAACAATACCTTCTTCCGCAGCGGCACGCGTTGCAGAAAGAGCGTCTTCGACGCGATGCTGTTTTTCTTTCTGTTCGATTTCGGTTGCAGCGCCAACTTTGATAACGGCAACGCCACCACCGAGTTTTGCAAGACGTTCCTGGAGTTTTTCACGATCAAAGTCAGATTTTGTCGTTTCAAGAGCCGCTTTGATCTGATTGACGCGCATCTCGATGTCTTCCTTTTCTCCGCCGCCATCGATAATCAGAGTAGTATCCTTATCGCTGACAATACGGCGCGCTGTTCCCAGATCTTCCACTGTTGCGCTCTCAAGCTTCAAGCCGATTTCTTCAGAAATCACGCGTCCTCCCGTAAGAGCGGCAATATCTTTGAGAAGTTCTTTGCGGCGATCACCGAATGCCGGAGCCTTAATGGCAAGTGTGGAGAAGGTGCCTCGTAATTTATTGACGACGAGTGTCGCGAGAGCTTCTCCTTCCACATTCTCGGCAATGATGACGAGCTCCTTTTTCCCTTTTTGTGCAAGGCCTTCAAGAAGCGGTAAAATCTCCTGAATGGAACTGATCTTCTTGTCGGTGATCAGAATGGCAGGTTTTTCAAACACGGCCTCCATACGCGCCGTATCGGTTAAGAAATACGGAGAAATGTATCCGTTATCGAATTGCATTCCCTCCACATATTCCTTTTCGAGACCCAACGTCTGTCCTGCTTCAACCGTTACCACGCCGTCTTTTCCAACTTCATCCATGACCTCCGAAATAATTTCTCCGATCTCGCTGTCTTGAGCAGATATGGTGGCGACTGCCGCATACTCTTCTTTTTTACTGACGTTCTTCTTCATCTTCTCAAGGAACTCCGTGGTTCGGATGACAGCCTTCTCGATACCATGCTTGATGTGAATGGAATTACTTCCGGAATGCAAGTGCTTTACGCCTTCTTCCATCATTGCATGGGCAAGTACGGTTGCGGTTGTCGTTCCGTCACCGGCGGCGTCGTTGGTTTTGGTGGCAGCTTCTTTCACGAGCTGCGCTCCCATATTTTCGAAAGGATTTTCGAGCTCAATTTCTTTTGCAACGCTCACTCCGTCTTTCGTGACGGTCGGGCCGCCAAACTTTTTTTCAATTACAACATTGCGACCTTTCGGACCCATTGTTGTCCGCACGGCGGCGGCAAGCTTTGAAACACCCAAAAGAATTTTTTGGCGAGCATCATCGCCGTAGATCATCTGTTTTGCTGACATAAGAATGGAGGGTTAGAGAATTAGAGAATAGATCACTAAAGGATTACGAGACTTTACCAAGAATAGAATCAAGATGGAGAATCTTCACTTCGACGTCTTTTCCATCGGTATCCTTTAATTTCACATCATCGCCGGCATATTTGCCAAAGAGAACGGTGTCTCCAACCTTCAAAAAGTCGGAAGGATTCACGCTATCTTTTCCAACACCGCCTTTTCCCAATGCCAAAATAACGCCTTCTTGCGGTTTTTCACCTTTGGCGGTATCGGGAATCACGATGCCGGATGCGGTCATTTGCTCCATATCTGCAGGGAGAACAACCACGCGATCACCAATCGGTTCAATCGCAACTGCGAGTGTAGGAATATCTTTTTTTGCTGTTGCCGTAGCCATATAAAGATTGGTTAGGAGGAAATAAGGAGAGAAATTATAGCAGAGAGAACCCATTATATATAGGTCTTCTGGCAGTCGCCAGTATAGAGTGCTAAATGCAGCTGTCAATATGAAATCTGCATTGCAAACAAAGAACTTCTAAAAATAGGGAGGAGCTTTTCAAAGCGAGAGGAGTTCAAAAGAGACAAGTTCGGCTATAAAGCCGTGAAACATCAAAAATTTGTTGCCACGGGATATTTTGATACAGTGATGACTATCATGTAAAGGCTCATGGAAAATCGATATGCCGGAGTGGCGGAATTGGTAGACGCGCACGCTTCAGGAGCGTGTATCCGCAAGGATGTGAGAGTTCGAGTCTCTCCTTCGGCACCACGTAAAGCGCCTTCGGCGCCACGTGGCGCGGCCAACAAGCTTCCCAAAACATCTATAAAATTGACAAAATAAGCTTAAAACATTATTTTTGGAGGTGTTGGAACAACAACCAATTCATGAAAGGGCATATGGAGAGATATCCGCTCTCGTACAAAAAGAACAATATACATTCGACGAACTGGAAGAAGCGGCTTTTGCAGCACTTCCTAAAAACCCCGAACCGGTGAAAGAGCGGCTTATAATACTTCGAGATGAGATCCACAAACAATTGGAAGAAGGAATCACCGTTGCCGATGTTTTTATGATGATCGATATCATTCGTAAAGATGAGGAATATCTATCAATTATGAATGTACTTGCAGAAAAAAATTGCATTACGTTGACCACGCAAGGTGAACTTTCTGAAAAGGAACAAAAGGATATTCGTATGTTGATTGCATCGGATATTCTGGAGTATGTTCAGGAAAAAATTGGTCCAAATTTTGTCTGGAAAATTCTTCCTGGCATCATCGCCGCAGATGTTTCAGAAAAAGATGAACGGGGATTTGTGAAATATTCCTTTATGGGAGACATCCTGATCCAGGGACAGAAGAATCTCCTCCTGCTCAAAGCCAAAGGAGATGGCATGGTGGAAATTAAAAATATTGTTGTAGATTGATAGGCATTCTTCTAGAATACTTTTTCTATGTCTACACGACTCACCCTCTTCATTATCGGCCTTTTGCTTCTCACAGCATGTTCATCCAAGGAGGCTGTTTCTGTCGAGACCGGCGAAGGAATGACCGAGGTCATTAATGTCGCAATGCCTTCCGGTGGTGGCAAGATAAACGACCCGAAGCATGGTGAGGAAATCTCTATCGCTATCGGAGCCGTTGTCGGCGTCAACGACACGGTGGCAAATGGCGTCGCGACAATGCATTTCTTCGAAGATGGAGTGACCTTTGTGGGAATTCAGGCAAATATGTATACACCGCCCAAAGGATCATTTTTCGAAGCATGGGCTGCATTGAAGGACGACAAAAGCACATGGATCACGCTCGGACATCTGACAAATCCGCAAGGAGACGTTCGTCATATACTGAATGCACAAAAAGAGAAGAATCTTCGTGAATACAAGCGCATCATAATCACAAAAGAACTCGACGATGGAAACCCCGAACCCCAAGACGTAGTCGCAGAGGCGAAATTGGAAGAGAAAAAGAGATGAGAATCACGCTCCAGGCAAACTCACCAAAATTCCAACTGACAGTAGCCCAATAAGAAAAGCATGTGTCAGAAGGATGGGGGCCATAGTTCTTGATGATGACATTCGCACGCGAAGCATAGTAATCCCCATAAAAAGGGGAAAATCAGTATAGAGATGTGTGATGTGAGGAGCAAGGAATATTCTGTCACTCGCTCTAGCCCTATGAGGGTAGGTTTCTGTACGATGAAATGTGTACGGGATGTAGCGCAGTTGGTAGCGCGCGTCGTTCGGGACGACGAGGTCGCTGGTTCGAGTCCAGTCATCCCGACCAGATCGAACATCCGGCGCGATTCGCAAGGGCAGCCGCAGCCCCGCAATTCGGTCCCATGAATATTGGGGGAAATAAGTGTGAGGCTTGCAACCTACATGTACCGATCTCGTGTGTCAATATTCTTTACATAGCTATTGACAGGAAAACTTACGAACTGTATCCTAGGTACGTATGACCAGCTAAATATGGGTTTCATCCGACAGGCAAGCGAAAGAGTGGAGAGTGCACAAGCCAGGTGCTGAGAGGGACATCGTGCGTGTGAAATCTCAAGAGGAAGGAATGGAGATCGCCAGAGAGATAGCGATAAATCAGCGCTTAGAACTGATTGTGCAGAAGCGAAATGGCACAATCGGACTGAAGAATACATACTTTGAACCCGATCCATTTCCTCCTCGTGGTTGATCATGGCTTTCTCACCAAAATATCTCCGGCAGTTGCGCGAGCGGCATGGGCTCTCCCAAGAGGATCTTGCGCAAGAATTGAAGCTCTCGCGACCAACGTACCTGCTAATTGAAAAAGGGGAGCGAGAGCTCACCGTTTCCGAAGCACAGAAACTCTCTGAAATCTATGGGATGTCGCTTGAAGAGTTTACCAGCGGCAATGTCCGTTCAACGGAAGTGCGCTTACCCGATGGTACGGTACACAAAGAGAAGAAACCATCTTTCCGTATCAGCGTACCCCAGAAGAAGATTGGAAAATTCAGGGAGGTTCTGCTCTATATCTTGGAAAAAGTTGGAGCCAAGCCGAACATCGGTGAGACAGTCCTCTATAAGCTCCTATACTTCATTGACTTCGACTTCTACGAGAAGTTCGAGGAACAGCTGATTGGTGCAACCTATATCAAGAACCACTATGGGCCGACCCCCGTGGAATTCCGCGATATCGTTAGCAACATGGTCAAAAAGGGGGAGATTGCACCTGTGACGGGAAAATACTTCCAGTACCCTCAGAAGAAGTACCTCCCCCTCCGTCGACCTGACCTCAGCAGCTTCACTGGGGATGAAATCCGACATATCGACGAGGTTCTTCAGAGGCTCTCGGATAAGTCTGCGAAAGATTTGAGTGATTACTCTCATGGTGATATGCCTTGGAAAGTACAGAAGCCAGGAGAAGCTCTCGACTACGAGCTTGTGTTCTACCGCTCTGAACCTTATTCCGTGAGGAGTTACGACGATGATCCTCTTTGAGGAAACAGATGGATTCTGCAAAGAATTCAAGAGGCTGGCCAAAAAATACCGTTCTCTGGGGCGAGACATGGAACGTCTCAAGAACGTGCTACGCGATACTCCGCTTGGCACTGGCAAGCACTTCAATGTACTCACCGTGAGAGAAGATATCCGCATCGTGAAAGCACGTGTGGCGTGCGAGTCTCTGCGAGGTTCATCGCTCAGAGTGATTTATGCCTATCAGGAGTCTATGATCACAATCTTCTTCATCGAACTTTACTACAAGGGTGAGAAGGAAACAGAAGACCAGAAGAGGATTGAAGAATTCCTGATGTCATGTAAAAGCAATGCGACTTAAGACTGATCAGGCCTCTAAGGACGATCACATCGGAAATGCAAGTAACATCTTAAGGATACACTATGGCCTTTTTAGCGTCATCACCTCTTAAGTGGGGGAGAATATAGAGTCCGAAATCAACATACCCTTCATATCCATTGTCATAATGAAGTACACTTTCTTGAGCATCGATGTAACGTAATCCGAGATGTAGATGGAGACCACTGGATTCGCCTGTATTACCCATAACACCGATCTTATCTCCTAAATCAACAAACTGCCCTTCTGAAACAGAAATATCACTTAAATGTCCGAAGACGAGCTGCCGCTTCTTGCCATTAAAATAGGCAGTCTCCACACGCACCATATTCCCATAACCCTGATCCGATTTCTGTACTTCAACCACTTGGCAATCGTATGGTGTAAAGATATCAACAGGTTCCCCCTGGTTCTTGCCGGTGAAATCGATTCCGTTGTGACCTCTTAGTTCAAAACGGGCATAAAATTCTGGTCGCTCCCCGAATCTCTGCGTAATTCTGAAAGGGGCGGCAACGGGTGAAACAATCATTTTTCTTCTTGAAAAAACTAAAATCGTACTATTCAAGTATAAGACCTGCATCCTTTCTTCACCACAAAATCTTGCTCATGCTATCTTCCGTAGACTCCGACAATGTCGAGAGTGAAAACATACCTCGAACGACATTTTGGCCTGAAACATTGAGCATCGGGGCGTTAAAAATACCCCTTCGTGCTTGTGGCACGAAGGGGTCTTGTTGAAGGGGTCTTTTCAGACAATTACGTATGGAGCCAGACCCAGAAGGCAGATAGGAATCCCACTGTGAACGGAATGAATCCCCATATGAAGTACAACGTGTTTTTGGGAAATACGCTGATACCAGCGGGGACAGTGACAATGACACCATAATTGCCTGAATCTACCAAGGTTTCCCGCAGTTTCATCAGGAGATTACTGCGCTCCAGCGGGGTGGTGTCATGCTTGACCTGCTTCAGTTCCTCCAGTGCCGACTTCAGGTTCTGATACCAGAAGCCGACATCCTCGTCCGGGGTACGCCACAGGACGGAGGTGTAGCCGCTGGTGTACCCTTCACGTTCGAGGTAGCTGACCGCAGTCTCCATTTCCTGTGTCGCCAGATCCACGCTGTTGGCATCCGCCGCCCTCTTCAGGTGGCCGCCGCAGTCGATGTTGAAGCGGATCGATTTATAGATCCGCGTGCCGCCCCAGAGGAAGACAAATGTAAGACACAGAATGCTGGTCAGCATCAGCAGAAGATCCCGAACTTGTTTGTTGCACATGGTCTTGTCCTTTCATATAAAAGACCTATTTTCAACAGGTATCAACCAACCTAGGCTGATATGTATGCAATACATTATATTATTACAATATTTTGTCAATGTTCTGTACGAGTCCAGTACATTTGGCACTCCCTGGTTGGTAATCCAGACACAATATAGCGCAAAGGTGATACTTGTCCC
>Ga0155340_101_pt1 | contig 12195 bp, 12 predicted proteins | sample RifCSPhighO2_02_FD_106308 | JGI IMG/M metagenome (GOLD analysis project Ga0155340, IMG submission 106308) | Candidatus Peribacteria bacterium RIFCSPHIGHO2_02_FULL_49_16
ACCACTTGAGCGGACAGTGCAGCAGACGTTTGCGTCATGATGATGAACAGAACAAACACAACTGCAATGCCACTAAAAATCCAGTGCGAATTCTTATAAGAAAGTTTCTTCTTTTTCATCTGAGCACATTATGTCCCGCTCTCGACATCGGGACTTGTGGAAGCGTTCTCAATGGGCATACCCTCTATAATCCAGTTACGGAGCCCTCCTTTTATGCGCAAGAGATTCAAAAAGCCCTGATGCTCAAGGTATCCGTACGCAACGCCAGAGAGGCTACCGCCCGTACAGATCAGCACGATCGTTTTGCCGCTTTTGGGAAGTTCGCCGTGCTGTTCAAATAACTTTTGAATGGGAATATTGATAGATCCCTTCGCATGGTTTTCGTCGTAGTCAGCCGTCTGCCGCACGTCGATAAACATGTATTTCTCAGGATTCGCACTGTAATCTGCCCAAAATTCCGCAGGGTCAATGTCTTTGGTCTCCGGCGCAACAAGATTTAAGTGCTTGAGCGGCGTCAGGTAGATCGCAAGCATGACCGCAATTGCAGTGGCTACAACAACGATCAAAATCGCATGGGTGCTTTTCATGCCAATAGTTTACTACACCCACGCTTCATTTGACATTCACGATGGCGCATATATACTGCCTTTAATCAGAAAAAACCCTTGCAGGTTACGTGCCTGCCGGGGGTTTTTCTTTGGTAATGAGCGCTAAAAGATAATTGGTTTCCGCTCAATGTGCATTGATTCGATCCAGCGGATTCGTGCCTTTTTGTCCTCGGAATAGTAGACGATGATGAGACGAGTTCCCGAGCGAAAACGACATTCGTACCATCCGCGATCAAGTTTCTTCCGGCCTAATACGCGGCTGCCTGAGAGCTGCATTTCGATCGCGTCATACAGGTCGCGAAAAAGTTTCTCGCCGTTAGAAAATACATTCTGCAAAATCGCATCCTCACTCCATATACCAGTGTCGCTGTACAATTCGAAAAAACCCTCAATATAACTCGTGACGAAAGTTCTCACATCGACAACTGCTGATTCTCTAAACCGCAGCTCCATGACGGATTCTGCGCTCCGCTGCCGCCCGTTTCTTCCATGCTGCTCTGAGACGCGCGCGCAGATCCTCCACCGCTTCCTGTACGGCACCGCTGGTAAGGGATCGGACTTCACGTATGGAATATCCCTCCTTAGATTTGGCTTGTTTTTTGGAAGCCATATGATGGTGAGAGTATAACATACGTATGTATGGCCAATGAACCGTCCTACAGCACAGAATGATCTAAAGCTGGTCCTCATGAGGAGCCTTGTATTTTGAATATCTCCCCGGCGACATGATGTTATCAGGATCAAGTGCCTTCTTGATCTTCTCCGCCGTCTGCCAAAACGGATGGTCCATATCCACCACCATATCCATCGCGTGAATGCCAGCGCGATACAGCGGATACCCGTGTGTGTTTCCCGCAACTGCGAGCGCTCGATAACATGCATGCGCTCGTTTCGTCTCGGCGTCATTCTGACGGTCGAAGAGGAGCGGTAGCGCAAGATATAAGGAATGTTCGGTGAATGTACTGAAACCAATCAATGGATCGAATCCCTGCGCTCGACAAATAGCCTCGATACTCTCAACGGCTTGTTCGACAGACGCGCCTTTCAACGCGACAACTCCCGAGTAGAAGATGAGTCCGCAACGAGCCTCATCGTCCGGATCGAGGCTATACCGACCCATGAATGCCCGGTACTCTGAAGCACTCATCCCACCCAACAATTTCCAATAGGGCAATCTGCCAGGTCGATCCGACGATGTCGCTCCTTCGGCGCCAGCGAGGGACGACCCCAAAACGCGTAACATTCTGGCGTATGTGTGCAAAAAAGATATTCGATCGAGTAATCGTTGCGTTCTTGTGACCCATGAACGATTCCAAAAAATAATCGGCCATCCCGTCATTCCCCACATGCGCTTTCGAAGCGTTGTCCGGACGCCAGGCATCGTGTATCGATTGCCGCGAATCGCTATCAAAACAAACCAATCGGTCAGGTGGCGGTCTTTCGCGATGATTTTAAAAAAGGATTCCGGAATCATGCCATCGACAAGAGCTTCCTTTGGATATTTCACGATTCGGGTCGAAAGCAGTGCGATGTGCTGTATGCGTATGCTCACAACGCTATCGCCAAGTTCCGACAAAAGTGTGCTCGAAACATCAATAAGATCGCGTAGCGATTTCCCCCTTTTCAAAGCCAAGGCACATACTTCAATCCGCTCAGACTTGCGTGTAAGCGCGATCGTTGCTGAAACGACAATACCCAAATTACTTTGCGCAAAGAGGCCGTCGAGATACGGTCCCGTCCCCCATTTGAAATATCCTGAACCCTGATCGGCAAAAGACGAGCGATAGAGCGTCCCGTCTGCGAGCACAACCTCCAAGGACCGTATCGAATCAAACCTGTCCACGTACCCGCTTGCTCCGTGTCCACGCTCGAGTGCATTTCCTATGATGCTGCACCCGCCGCCGCCGCCGGTAACTTCGACGAGAAACCGATGCCCTTCTTTATCGAGAAATTGTCTTAACTGCGACTGCGTGACTCCTGGTTCGAGCGTGACAAGACCGAGCTGCTTATCAAAAGCAATAATGCGATTGAGCTGCGACAAATCGACCACGACTGATCCCGGAGACACCGGGTTGGCGCTTCCATAGCCCCAATTATTACCCGTGCTGATTGGATAGAGCGAAATCTTGTACTTTGATGCTATCCGAATAATTCCTATAACCTCACCTCTATCGTGGGGCTTGAGAGCGATTGGGATAGCTGCATGAAGTCCGAGAGTTGAGGTTCCGTATAATTCTTCAGCAGTTTTTTTGAATATAACGGATTGAACTCCCAAAAGCTTCTGAAATTCGAGCACAGCTCCTTCTGCTATTTGAGACCTCATGGACGGATTATATATGCACAGCTGTTTATAGAGGAAGACATGCCACTATCCACAGGGTGATCTGAGTCATCATTGACAATTCATGAATTTTAAGGTAGTATCAAAAATAGCGCCATGAAGCTGCGCACTGCGCTCAGTAAATGGCTCTGTCGCTAAAGGAGGGCGACCATGAAACAGCAAGTTCCACTCTTGTCGGCCATCGCAATGGCCGCAATGATTGCGACTGCCGGCGCGCAGACCGCTGGCGAACGGTATTTCGAAGGCATGAAGCGGCTGACGGAATTCACCGGGCGCCAGGATTTCTGCCTGACGATGGCGCGGAACCCGCTCAGGCTGCGGGTTGAGGGCAATACGCTCTCCAACATGCCTCGCACCTGTAGCGGCCCCATTATCGCCGCCGACGGCCACATACGCGGCCAGTGCCATGCCGATGGTGCGGTGTACAACAGCAGCGGATGGCTGCGGGGCGCGACCATTCTTCTCGAGCTCCACGTGGTGTACCCCGTGAGCACCTGCACATATAATCTGGATATGCGGGAAATCGGGGAGCAGCAGGCGTCGAGTCGCTAAGCAAATGCCCGTTGGGCGATTGCGGGGGCAGCCTCGGTTTATCCGGGGCAGCCCCCTTTCTTAATTTACCCTCACATTAGGAGAAGTCGGTACGCAGGGAGTCAGTACCCAAACCGGCAAGCTTGCTACTTCGAGCGAAAGCGGATCGCTCGTAAGGCGAAGCGAACTCAAAGAGGAAATTTTAATAGCGGGATTTAGAATCTCTGAATAAAACCCTGCTTGCATAAAGAATTCTGATGCTTCGCGACGTGTCATATTATTTAATGTGCGCATATCTCTGCCTGTAGCATCTGCAATCGCTTGCAGCACATGGTTGCGATTTTTTCTTTCCCTGTCGAAATGCAGAACATCTGTTGTAATAAGGGCGCCTCCTCGCTCCTTCAACATCCTGTGGATATTGCGCAAGAATGCTTTTTTTTCTTCGATATCTAGATACATCATGAACCCCTCTGAGATGACCGCCAGCGGGGTAATTGGAAGCGACTCTAAAACTTGATTGACCGCTGATTCATCCGATGTGAGTGCGTCAAATCCGATCCACTTTAGATTTGGGCGTTTTAATTGTCGCTGTTCAAGCAATCGATCCGTGATGACTCGGGCCTTACCAAGCATCTCAGGCAGATCGGTTGACACATAGGTAAGATGCGGATCTTCTGTGAGAATAAGACCGCGCGGCGAAAGCCCGGCCGCAATCTCCACGACGCTCTTAAATTTACGCGCATAAGCATTACATTTCTTGAATCGCCCCTCAGCAACTACAGCAAGAAATCCGGCTTCTGAAAATCGATCCTTTAGCATATTCCGTGCCACATGCTCTGATCCAGAAGCATCAGCAATGTCCCGCGCCCAGGGAATGTCTGAATGGCCACGAAAATATGCCATCAATTCAGCAGTTGGACTTGTTTTAATCATATTCGGCATACTCAACGAACGGTTCTCGATCTGTTTATTTATTGCCCATCTGGCTGAGATACTATAAAAAAATCGTGGGATCCTACGAATTATACTACAAAAAGTCATTTCTTTGACGGATCTATAGATTTTTATACCGTTCACTCAAAAGCTTTCTGCTGATTTTACCTGCTTGACTCTTGGGTATTTCATCAACGAATAAAAATTTCTTCGGCAGTTTGTATGCAGAAATGCTTTGCTTAAGTTTTGAAATAATCAGCTTCGCATCCAAACCACTTGCGTGATCATTTTTTTTTAACAAAGCGATTGGGTATTCGCCGAGTGTGAGGTGGGGAACGCCGAAGACTACTGAGTCTTCAATACCTTCAATGGCATTTAAATGTCTCTCGACTTCCTGAGGATATATATTGCCTCCACTTGCAGTGACAATTACGTCCTTAGCACGACCAGAGAGCGATAAGTATCCATCGGAATCAAGTTTACCGAGATCGCCTGTGATAAAAAAACCGTCAGCACGAAACGATTCTTTCGTTTTTTGCTCGTCATTCCAATATCCTTTAAATACCTGAGGCCCTTCTATTTCTATATTGCCAACTTCTCCAGGTTTAAGCTTTCGACCATACTCGTCAGTTATACGAATATTCACGCTTGGAACCGCCTTCCCAACACTTCCCGACCGCTCGCCTATGGAATTAGCAGCCATGGTCATGGCCTCACTCATGCCATACCTATCTACGATTGTTCGTCCTGTATGTTTACGAAAACGATCGGCTAAATCTCGATGAAGTGGGGCTGTAGCACAAAAAGCAAAGCGAACACTTTGCCAAGAACTGTCGTTCGCATCGGAAAGTTCTAGCAAGCTTGCGTACGTCGCAGGTGCCGCAATAAAAATAGTTGCGCGAGGTAGAAATTTCGCAATCGTGTCCGGGGTAACTCGCGCCAATAGTATTATTTTAATACCCGCATAGAGTGCGTGATTGATCGAAGTCAAAAGCCCGGTCAGGTGATACAGCGACAAGGTGTGCAAAAGGATCTCGTTAGAGCGAAATGGGAATATTTGCTGAAGCGCTTCCGCATTGGCGATAAGGTTTTTATAAGTCAACATTACACCCTTCTGCTGCCCCGTTGTGCCAGAAGTATATAGAATACAGGCAACACTGTCCGGAGGTACGGGTATGGTGTCGGAGCGCGGAGGTAAAAAAACACTTTCTTCCATAAGCGAACCATCGCTGCGTAATCCAAGTGTCCGCATATGCTTAATTTCTAAAGCCTGCGTAAGTTTTGAAAATTTTACTTCATCAGCAGGTTGACAGACAACAAGCGCAGGCGCTATGTCTTTTAATATATATTCGACCTCAGCGACAGGCATTTGCGGCCTGATTGGTACATATACGACACCAAATCGTAGGCACGCTATGTAAAAAAATAGGGCTTCTGCTGATTTTCCGACATCGACAACAATGCGATCTCCCGATTGAATACCGAGATTCTCCAATAGATGCATGAAACGCCCTGATATCCTCTCAAGATCGTTGAAGCTGTACTGCTCGCCGTTTTCGAGCTCTAAAAAAACTTTTGATCGGTCTACAGGAAAATTGGCTTGAAATACTCCGTAACAATTTCCGCTCTCCGAAGGCCGCCGCTTCTCAGTACGAAGAAAATTAAAAAAACGGAAAACCATTATAGCTTCCAACCGAGACTCAGGAGGAAGTTTTTAAAATCTATCGATATAGCCGCAAGCTTAATCGCTTGATTTTTGGTATAACTACCGGCAGAGGCCTTGCCATATTTTATAAATCGGGCACGCACATATATATCAGAACCCGAGTCCCCGCCGCTCATTAATTCGAACGGTTGGAGAATTTGCTTTATATCTTCGTATCGACTCTCACCAAAGTGAATGAGGAGGAAATTCGCATAATAAAACCGGGTATCCATGATGGCCGCGCGCAACTGTGCATCATCAATTTCCTTGGGACCGCCTTGAGACAACGCAAGCTTATACGCGGCCTCTCGGTCGGCGAGTGAGATGTTGTCGCTTAATATATAGGCACTTGCGTCCATTGCGATCGCGCGATACATGTATTGTCGCGCGCTGTTACTGGGCAAATATTGTTCATTCGGATAATTTTGGTCGCCTTTTTCTATATACGACTGCATTATCTGAGCAGCCTCTTTCGGCGTTATCGAACCGAGGCCGTTATTCACACTCAAAACCGCATATTGATACGCGATGCCGTATTCAGCAAGCGAGTTTGGATACACCTCATCCGAAGCTTTAAACATATTGATAGCTGTCCTTGTCACGTTCAATGTGGTGGCAGATGAATCGTAGTAATCAAATGGAGCTTCAGAAAAATGCTGCTGAGCAAATGTTTTATCTTGACTAAGGGCCAGCAAAGTAAGGTCCGCAAGCGCGAGCGCTCTCACTTTCGGTGCCAATGACTCATCACCGATGATCTCCTTAAAGAGGTTTACCGCCTCAGCACGATCATTGTTCTCATTTCGTTGGAAGAGGTTGAAAGCGATCATCTCCTTCATCTGAGCTGCCGCTTCAGGATTCGGAGCCTGTTCAAGAGCTGCCTTAAAATCTTCTATAGCTGCAGAGTGATCCTGACCCCGATGAAAATCCATTGCTTTCTGCAAATTTGATGTGAAGGGACTGAGAGACACGCCACCATAGTACCACCCAATCACAGCGAGAGCTGCCAATATAAGTAATACACCGCCGATGAGATACAATTTGTGCGCGGAGCCGTGTGGTTGTTCTTGTGGAGGCATAGAGCTGGTCACCTATCGGCTAGCATTCACCGGTACCTTCACCTGTACCGTCACCTGTGGAAGATTCGCAGGCAGACTCGCCGCTTTCTGAATAGCTTTCGGCGCTCTCGGCAGTTGGCGCATCGGCAAAGGCAACGTTCATTGAAAATTGTCCACGATGATTCGAGCTGGAATCAGTGGCACCTTTCTGATCAGTGGTCCTCCAATTAAAGTTGAAAATACTGAGCAAAAACACCGATGCGGCTAAACCAATCAACGAAAGAATCCTCAGCACCGAATACGAAAGCTCTCTCATGCTTGAAGTATACACTCATGAGGAGCAATGAAGAAGGCGTTTATCCACACATCAGGGAAACGGCTGCGGCAGCGTATTCACTTCATACCCTTCCAATCTCTTCGATCCTATAGGGGCATACGTTTCCATCAAGTAGAGGGGTAGGATTGCCGGGACACAGACCCGTACCGAAACGTATCCCAAATCATCGAGTATCTTGTGTTTTGCTTTGTAAACAAATATCTCATATCCATCACCGCGCTTTTTAAATTCCTCTACGAGATAATCGATTTCTTCCTGCGGAGAAACAAAGGACTTGTTGCGCGACCTATCGAGTGCACCTTCCTTTCCGGCCAAAAAAGGCTCGATGAGTGGTATGGTCTCTAATCCATACCAGAGTAAGAGTCGATTGGTGGGCCCCCAATCTTCGGTAAATGGTTCGCGATCAGACATCCGAGGCAGAGGCTCCGCTCTTTTTTGTCTGGTCGTTCGCAGCCAACTCCTCACACCGATCGCTTCGGTCATTGCACGAAGAATCGCTTTTTCTTGATCGAATCCGCATCCACCGCCCAAAGTCACGGCGGGCCCCACTCCCGTGCGATCAAGCAGTACGGCGACAAACGACGGTGCGCATAGGTCATGTGTCGTATCGAGTATCACACATTCCAATTTGTAGCGCGCGAAATCAGCGAGACATTTCATGATCTCAGCATTGCGAAGTGATTTTGGATCAATCTTTGCGGGAGCTTGTTTGGTCAGCCAATGAAAAAGAAAGGCGTCTCGTTGAATCAATTCATGGAGTCCGGATAAAACCGCCTCTTCATAGGTAAACATGCCACCGGCGCCATTGCTTATCGGCCGGCGAACGATCGGCTCATTTTCAATAAAGCGGTAATTCATGTAGACCATCTGTGCAGGGATGTATGCACTCTTTTTGCGGGTCAAGGATCTTCCCTGTACCCACTGAAAGATGCTGCAGTCATCGAACCGTCGTGACGGAAAGCGATTCTTCTGCCAGTCTGACCACTGATCTGCCACCGAAAGATCAAGAAAATATTTTTTCTTCTTGCGCATATCGGCAATCGACGCTCTGTATAAATCTTTGTTGCGATAAACAGTTTGAGTGTATCGTTCAAGAAATTCCCCGATCACCTTAGATATGGCCTCCGTAAAGTCATGCGAAACGCCGCGACTATATCCACCCTCGACAATGCTGTTCCCCCCATCCCCCGGCGAGGGTGCGGCCCACAATCGGAGCGCATAAATTTTTGGCTCATCCGGGATGATGTTGTCGAACGTTGCATGAGGCACTCGCAAGGTACCTGTCTGATAAAGGTATTCAATAATTGCCTGCCACTCCATCGGCACAGGATAGAGTGGGTCTTCAAAAACAACGGGCGTCTTTCGAAACAATTCTGATCGATGAGATGATACGTTATTGCGCAGTTTGATCAAAAGAGATTCACGCATCGTGAGTGGGATCGTATATCTGCCAGCTGACGTGGGGACCTCATCGAATGCGCGAAGATATGATTGCATATTCGGGAGAAAATAGTGAGCAGCCGTCTCCCCTTTTTTAGATGTCTCTGTGCGTCCGTTTTCTGGCATATCTTTATGATTTCATGATTCGCGCGACTCCGAGCAGCATGTGCCCTGCCGCATCAATCCACGCATCGCTATTTTGGTGATCGTGACGAAAACCGCCCCGAAGCATATCACGCATACTTTTTGTGACGAAAAAAAGATTATTTTCATCATACTGCCTGTCAAAAAGCCATTGTCCTGCACGCTTGAGTTCTTTTGCATGCGCAACAGCCTCGAGCGCAAGCACCTCAAATACCTTCCCCGTGCTTCGTGTGTATGCAAACGATGAGGTTGTAGATTGCGGAAACGAACCGTCGTCTTGCTGCATCTTGGAGAGCCACTGAGCAATCCGCTCTGAAAAAGCTGGGTCGGATTTTTCGAACGCACGCACGAGCTCCGCATATATCGCGAGATTCATCGACTCGCCACTCGCCTGTGCTCGCACGAATCGCTCATGCGATATCACTCGCATATCACGAAGCTTAGAAGCAATGTCGAGATCATGCTCATCGGCGTACGAAAGGCATCCCACCACTTGTCCGACCGTGATCGTATCGGCAGTAGCAAAATCAAAAGATTTCACGAGGCGCGAAACGATCATCTGTATTGCGTCTCGATCTCCCAAGGTACGGGCTAACTGCCCCGTATAGGCGAGGACCGGAGGAATGTTGACCTGTGGAAGCGAGTGTTCAAACATGTATTTCTTTACAAAATCCAGCGACTTTTGGGCAGATGCTACATATTCGCTGTGGCCAGTGACGTGCCCAAACTCTGCAAGCGCCCACGCTGTACACGGGAGCCGAATCCAATCGACGCGTGGTCCAATTGCTCTCACGGGACTTATGATTGGCGGCAGGTTGCCGTCTGGCTCTTGAATACGCAGCAGCCATTCAGCCGCCGCATGCCCCATCGCTCCAAATGAAAAAGCTGCCACAGGTTTCTTGCTGCTCGGGCCAGTGAGCGAATGCGTCGTCGATTCCTTGGGAAGCGCGATGAAATCATGCACCTCAAAAATCAATACACGCGCATCGCGCGAGAGCGAGCTCAGCCGCGCCTTTTCTGTCGCAAGATTTTGCAAGAATCCTGAGAGGTTCGCAAATTTCTGCACATTGAATGTACTCGGGAGAAAAAATCCCTTCTTATCTTTCGTTTGTATCACATAGCCTTTGTCCGCATAAATGCTATTGCTCGAAATCTCTTCTGGCGTAAGTGTAAATCTCATGTCACTCATGACGGTGATTTGGACAGCGATGCGATCTATATCTTCGTCGCGAATGGGTTTGTGACGATTATCTGCACACGCGAGTCTCGCCGCTTTTGCGACCCCCTCTGCAAGCGGCGCACCTTCAACAAAAATCGACCCGCGAATATGACCATCTACCCAGAGCGCCACATCAACATTGGCAGGCAACGTAAAACGCGGTAAGAGGCTGCTTCGCTCCAGTCGTGTAATTTCTCCATGCACCACATATGCAGAGATTGATTTTCTAGCAATCTCTGCGAGCCGCATACGCTCGGCAGCAGTCAGGCCATGTCGAAGCGGTGTCTCCTCACGTATCCTGCTTTTCTTTTCCCAAATGCCAAGGGTCGGTGATCGAAAGAGATGTGTCCATTCTTCCGATACATTCCGCCGATATTCCTGCGAGTTAAAAAAATGGACAATGAATGTAGCATCGGTTTCTTGAGGTCGAAAAACTTTACGCGGCATGCAGCCGGCACGCATGGGAAATTTGAAGCGATAAAAATCCTTTTGCGTGCCGTTTTCAACAAGAATAACGTCGTCAGGTCCCACGATATCGCTTGCCCAAGAAAAGAATTCTCTCACTTGCGTCCGATCTTGTAGGAAACGGAACATGATCAATCAAAAAGAAGAGCGTAGACAACGGATTCAGTAACGCCATCTATATCCAGAAAACGTTCAATTTCCTCGTCCTTTGTTCCTGCGATTGCAGTACATTTGAGTCCAAGAGATTCGGAGACAAGATACAAATTTTGCCCCACATGGCCAGCCTCTATCAAAATGTTGCGGTAGCCTCGATCCCCGTACTTATTGATGGTGCGGGAGAATACTGCTGTGATAATGACGGCCATTGAAGCGTCCTTTGCCCACGGATAAGTAAACCAGTCGGCAAGCTGATCTTTTGTGGGTTCCTGCGGCAATAAAACATCGAGCGAATGCCCTTCTATATTGTAGTGATAGAGACCCGCGGGGAGTGATGCATTGCCCGCAAACACGACTGGGTAGTACTCAAGCGGGTAGCGCGCACCCGCAGACGGATGGACTCTGTATGTCTCGTTCTCATTTCTTATACCGCATGCGTATTGAAGTAAGGTTGACACCTGTTCTTTCGTTATTGACTTTCCCGTAAAATCGCGGCTGCTACCGCGTTTTTGCAGCACATCAGAAAGATGCACCGTCAATGTTTGTTTATCGAGTGCAATCTTTGGAAATCGCGGATAGCTCTTGTATTGGATCGTTGTCCACTCTGCAGGCCATTTTGCTGAGTCATGCGGAATTTTACCCCTTGATTTCTTAGAGATTTGATGAAAGAGAGCCGAAAATTCGCTTCCTTGTGGCATAGCGTTCCCACAATACCACAGTGTCCGACAGCCTGAAAAAGAACGCGGCCCGAGTGCAAAGCACCGGGCCGCAAAGTCGCGGCAAATCGCCGACGACCATTAGGCGATCTCCAAATGGAGTTTATTGATGAGGCACTCGATAAAGAGGTCGGCACGGTCGGGATTCTCGACCACGACCATGAAATTGCCGGGACCGCCGATGGCTTCGGCCTCATACATTTCCGCGACGTTGGTATACGTCCCGTATGGAACAGCGATACGATCTCCCAAAAGTGGGAGTGCGTTGATCGTGATTCCCTGCCCTACAATTTCATCACGAATCGTCGCAAGAGGCACGGTCTTTTCGCGTCGCACGACAGGATCATGATCAAATCCATCACCCGAGATGTCGATGACGGAGTGCATCGACTGAAACGGTGCTTCCGCTATAAGACGAGCGGAACACTCGAGTGCCGCCCCAACAGCCGTTCCGTTGCTAAATTGACGCTCCATCCGGCCGATTGTCGAAGACAATTTGTCTATCGCATCCGGCGTGTTCAAGAGCGTCCACGGAACGACTTGCG
>Ga0155340_109_pt1 | contig 10958 bp, 13 predicted proteins | sample RifCSPhighO2_02_FD_106308 | JGI IMG/M metagenome (GOLD analysis project Ga0155340, IMG submission 106308) | Candidatus Peribacteria bacterium RIFCSPHIGHO2_02_FULL_49_16
TGCGCGTGTACGACGGGACGAGTTGGATCGTCAAGACATTTAGCGAACTGTCCCTGGCGCTGACGCTGACGAGCGGATTCAATTACGACATATTCCTCGATGATGACGCCGCTACGCTCTCGTCGGTGATATGGACGGATGACACGACGCGAGCTACAGACGTTGTCTTGCAAGACGGCGTGTACGTCAAGGACGGCGATGCGACGAAGCTCTACATGGGCACGATCCGGGCCAGCGGGACGAACACGACGGAAGATAGTTACGGCAAGCGATTCGTCTGGAACATGTACAACCGCATGGAGCGGTCGTTGCGCAGGTACGAAACGACTGATACATGGACTTATAACAGTACCACGAAGCGAGCAGCCAACGACAGCACGGCGAACCGCGTCGAAATGGTGCGCGGGCTCAACGAGGACTCCGTTACTCTGCACATCAAGCAGCGTACTTACGGCACGACCAACGGAGCGCTGATGTATATAGCCGTCGCCTTGGATTCGACGACCGTACCGACCGGGCTCCATACCTCACAAGGGGCCAACTCCGCGAACGGTCTTCTGCAAAACGCCATGTACCAGAATTATCCTGGCCTCGGGTATCACTACCTCCAGTGGATCGAATGGACGGACGGCGGGGTGGGCACGACAACATGGTACGGTGACGACGGCGGACTGAGCCAACACGGAATGCTCGGATCGTGCAAAGCGTGAGGTGAACGATGTTCGAACTTGATACGTTGACTGCCGAGCTGCTTGCGGTTGTCTGTACGCCGTCGGATGACGGTGATCCTTACAGAGGATGGCCGACTGCGCATTGCCGGACGGCATCTCCATTCACGAGGTCTCGGCCGGCCCGCCCTCCGACAACCCAGTCACGATGATGACGGCAAACGTGAGGATGTAAGTGGAATGGCGCGCGCAATGTTACGGGATGTTACGGGATGATGTTTTGAATGCCGCAATTCAGTCGTTTATGCCAAAAGCAACTCCAACTTTGCAAAAATATCGGCGAGAATGGATGGCGGCACACGTTCGATCATTCGTGCCGAACGTGCCTGCCAGTCGAGATTCTTCACATGATCAGCAAGAATGACTCCTTTTGTTTTCATTCCTCGCGGGAGAGCGACTTCAAATGGGTACCCTTTTGCATGGCTTGTGATGGGACAGAGAATCGCCAAGCCTACTTTGGCATTGTAGGAACGTGGTGACAACACGAGAGCAGGACGCCTGCCCGTCTGTTCTCTGCCTCGTTGAGGATTGAATTGCAAGGAGACAATATCACCCCGATCCGGAGCCCTTCGACTTCGCCTAGTGCTGGTAGTGAGTTTCACCATAGTTCTTTCCCGATTGCAGAACCTGTTTGTACTTCTGCGTGCAGATTTTCCGGAGTTATCTGTTCCAACAATAGATTCAAATCCTGTCCTACAAATTCAATCCGTAGACCATCCCTTTCAGGAAATAGCTCTACTTCCTTGCCAGCATCGATTCCCATATGAACGGCGAATGCCTTGGGAATACGGACGGCCAGACTGTTTCCCCATGTACGAATAACGGCTCTCATAAGGAGAGTATACATTGTATATACATCGGATTCAAGGGCATGCAGTGGCTATCCTCTTGCCAACATATTTGCGTCATTCTGACACCCAATCCCTATGGCTGCCGAACGCATTCAGCAACGTAGTGACCCCGATCTCCGCCAGGAGGCCGAGGCCATTCTTGCCACACAAGGTATCAAGCCATCCCAGGCAATTATTCTCTTCTACACCGAAGTGATGAAGGGGAGGGTTTTATAGAGACAAAACTCATCATCGTCCCTCGCAAGGCACCCCTCCCTTTAGGGAGGGGATAAGGGGAGGGTTTTTGAAGACTATGTTCCATTGAATGTTCTGTGATGGTTCGTGACGATTTTGCTTTCGCAAAATCCCTCATCATGACACGGGCCCACCCTCCTTCGCTTTCAGCTACGGAAGGGCGCAGCGCGAAGCTCGCAGCAGCAAGCGAAGGTTGGTGGAGCTGAGGGGACTTGAACCCCTTACCTCTTCCATGCCATGGAAGCGCTCTACCAGATGAGCTACAGCCCCACATAAAGCCGTAAGTTGGCCGCGCCACGTGGACGCGCAGCTGCCACGTAAAAGATTTGCTAGCGCAAATCTCACGTGGCACGTAAAGCCACTAGCGCGTCTTTACGTGGTGCGCCCGGCAGGATTCGAACCTGCGACCCCCAGCTCCGCAAGCTGATGCTCTATCCAACTGAGCTACGGGCGCATACAAAAAAAGAGCGCTGCCTCAGTGTAGCACTCCTTCGATTCACACATCCATCGAAAAATGGCTTGAGACAACATTTTCCGTCAAAAAGAGGCAGAAAGAAAATTGCGGCCAGTCTCGAGAGAGACTGGCCGCGGCGCAAGGATGTGGGATGATGAAGAGGGGGATTATTCCCACGTGCGCTTGCGCGTATGGAGGGTGCCGGAGCAGGCGCCTTTCACCTTGGCCGGCTGTTCAGACGTGGCCGGCGGGTCGGCGACCTGCTTCGTCTCATTCTGTTCATCTTTCACATTGTCTTTTTCCTCTTTCTTCTTGGCTGACATAGAGTCACCCCCTTTCTTCACAGAAAAGAAAACAGATACCGATCAATATAAGCCATGTTTCAGTATTTAAGAAACAGTGTCAAGAGGATGTGTATATCCTATGAACGGTGTTAGCCGCGCAGCGAGTTTCCGAGCCTTGATGCGAAATGTTTGATCTCCCCATACATCCGCCACCAGCGTGTCCACAAAAAGGAAATGTTGGACTGCGCTGACAAAATCCTTCTCTGCAAGATCAATCTCTCCCAAAGAAAACCGGGATTGAAGATGACAAGGAAAAATAGCAACTGCCTCATGGAGGAACAGCTTTGCCTCTGCTCTTTTTCCCATTCTTTCCGCAGTCATGCCACGGTAATACAGAACATCTGGATCAAGTGGACAGTACTGGGATGCAAGAAGAAATGCACGTTCCGCTTCATGTAATTTTCCCTCGTGAAAGAATTCGACTCCCACATGGAAGAGATGTCCTCCGCTAAAGCCATCGAAAAGCGGCATGATTGTCATGGACTTTGGCATCTTGAACAGATCACCGATTTTTTCACTCTCCGGCTTCACAAGAACCGGGCCTATCCTTCTTTTTTCAAGAAGCGCAATAACATCTTTCCGGCAATCTTTGTGAAAACCTTTTATAGAATATGAATGTCCTGCCAAGCGATACCCATGATCAATGACAACCAGCTCTTTATTTTCCGTCTGGAGAAGAAGATGTGCATGCCCGCCGATCAGTCCATCATGATGCTGATGAATATCACCATAGACAAGATCATCCGCAGCAATGCCGCACCGCAGCAGCAATGCCGCATTGAGCCAAAGTCCTCCAAAACATGTTCCATATTTATGCGTGACAATGAAACAGGGATACGCATTGCGCGGATGACCGGATTCTTCTCCCTCGTACAGTTGATGCTCATAGCGCTGCACCTCAAAAAATACACGCTGAACAATCTCTTTTTGCAGCGCCGCGCTGCGAATCGGTGATTGTTCAGAGTATACTTTTTGCAGCCGCTTCCTGTATCCCTCACAATCGATTGCTTCCATAAGTGTCTGCGGAATTTCGTTCTCTCCGATCGCAAGCAATTCTTTGTTGGCGTGTAAGAGAATTTTTTCGCGCAATTTCGGCGACAATCGCTCTTCATCGTCTTCACGTTGTCCCGGAAACTTTCCCTCCTCTGCGGCTTTTTTCATACGATGCCAATATTCTCCCTCCTGAACCTTCTGTGCTTTCAGAAGATGAGAAAAACCCTGTCGTGCTCCTGCGCCTGCAAGCAATCGTTCAGAATGCATGATAAAAAACTCAACTGCCCGCAGCACACGACTACGAAATCCTCTTCTCTTTTCCATAATTGTCACGAGACGTTGAATAACAAGATTTGCATCACCGTGCTTCTTCAGAAGAGCATTTGCCTTCTCCGGCAAAAAAATCCGAAGAACCTCCTCTGCAGAGAACACATCGGCCATAGAGCAGATGCCGGCATCCCCGACAGCATGGGAGAGAAGAGCAGCGCTTACTTCCCTTCCCTCTTCTCCTAAGGCGTCGTAGAGCGCGAAGGCCGTTCCGAAAACAATGGAAGAAATTTTGCCGGACAGAAGGTGATCGTTTGCAACAGAGGCAGGCATCTCACCATAGAGCACACTGAATGTGGCATCGAGTTTCAGTGCTTCCATTGCCAAGGAAGACGTGCACATTTTGTCGTGCATCCCGTCTTTGCACACCTGAACGGCAAAAGGACGCACGAAGCGCTTGCACGCCGTTTCCATGGCACGGTTGATCACCGGAAGTGATATATCAAGACGTGGAATCGATCGATGAATCATGTGGATTGCATCTTCCTGCCAGGAAGGTTCCTTTTCAGACATAGGAAGAAAATTCTTTACTAATTTTTCAAATTGTCAAATTGTAACATTCTCGAGAAATATTTTAGATATCAGCTTCTAGACAGTAGAATCTTCTCTTATGATGAAACTCACTCTTCCCGAGCTTCAGAAACAGCTGCGATCATGGAAAGGTTGCAAGCTTGCGATGACGGCAAATCCCGTGCTTGGGGAAGGAGACCACAACTCCACCATCATGTTCATCGGCGAAGCGCCGGGGCAGAAAGAGGATGAACTCGGACGACCGTTTGTCGGCGCGGCGGGGCAATTTCTCAATGAACTTCTCGCATCCATCGGTCTTAAACGTGAAGAGGTCTACATCAGCAATGTGATCAAATTTCGTCCACCGAATAACCGCGATCCCACGGATGAAGAAAAAGAACAATGCATGCCGTGGCTCAAGATGGAAATCGCCATCATCAAACCAAAAGTCATCGTGCCGCTCGGGAGACACGCGCTCGGACACTTTTTTCCCAATATCGGCATAACCAAAGCACATGGGAAACCACAAAAGCTTACTGATGACATTACGATTTTCCCCATCTATCATCCCGCCGCAGCCCTCCATAACGGCAATTTGCGACAATCGCTGATTGATGACTTTCAGGCATTGAAGAAATTTTTAGAAAATACCAATATTCATAAAAGAATTTCCTCTTCATAATTTTTAATTTTTCCATGACCACTCCACTCTTCTCCATCGCGCTTGCAGCGTTGCTCTCCACTCTATCGCTCCTCTCCATCCTCTTTCGCGTAAGTCCCTTAAGCTCACCGATACAGGCCATTCCTGCATTTTATGTGAGTCTTTTTTTGAGCGTGAGCACCGTTATGACACTTCTTGCTCTCGCATGCTGGATGTATCTGCCCTTTTTAAAAGATACAAAGAGAACGAAGCTTTCCATAGCCCTACGGGAAGGCATTCTTTTCGGCCTCTGCAGTACCACCCTCTTTATTCTCCTCCTTTTGAATGTTCTCAATATCTGGGTGGGCCTGCTGACCGGAGTCGTGTTTGTACTGATAGAAGTGGCGATGCTTTCGTAATGTCATTTATTTTCTTCTCAATTTTCCCCGTGTCTTCCGATATCTCTGCACTCATTGATCACATTTCCTCTTGCAAATCTCTTGAAGATCTCAAGACCATCGAGCATGTACTTTTCAGTCGAAAGAGCGGGCTTTTGACGCTTGCATTTAAACAATTGAATACTCTGTCACCAAAAGAGAAAAAAATAAAAGCCAAAGAACTCAATGCACTGAAAAAACGAGCGCAGGAAACAGGAAACGGGATGCGGGAAGCATTGAAAAAGCGTGTCACAGACGCAGCAGAGCATAATGTTCTGGATATCACTCTCGATCTTCCCGAAGAAGAACACGGACATTTGCATCTCATCCCGGAGTACATTGCACAGGTGGAAGATGTATTTGGACGACTTGGTTTTGACGTTGCCTACGGCAATGAAATAGAAACGGAGGAAACAAACTTCGACCTCTTAAACTTCCCAAAAGATCATCCCGCCCGCGATTCTCAAGGAATCTTTTACCTTTGTAACAAGGAACGAGGAACACAGAGCGCGCAACAGCCTCTTCTTCGCGCCCATACGTCGCCCGTGCAGATTCACTATATGCGTACACATACACCGCCACTACGCATGATTTGTCCGGGAAAGGTCTATCGCAAGGACGCCGATGCAACACACTCACCGATGTTTCACCAGTTTGAAGCGCTGATGATCGATACCGATATTTCTCTCGCGCACATGAAAAGCATTATGGAAACCGCTATGCGGGAACTCATGGGAAGCGACGTCGAATTTCGCTGGCGCACGGGATACTTCCCATTTGTTGAACCGGGACTGGAAGTGGATGTGCGTTGGCGCGGAGCCGGATGGTTGGAGATTGCAGGATGCGGGATGGTGCATCCGAACGTTCTTGAACACTGCGATATCGATCCAAAAAAATGGCAGGGCTTCGCATTTGGTTTCGGCATCGAGCGCATGCTTATGATTAAGCACCACATCCCCGATATCCGCCTTTTTACGGAAGGAGATTTGCGGTTTTTGCGACAATTTTGACTCACACACATTCTTCTCCATCATCTTCCTTTTTCTTCTTTTTCTTCCAGAATTCTCTTTCATCAGACTCAATGGTCTCACGTATGGTCTCTAAATAATCAGATAGATCCTGCATTTCGAACATCCCTGCCAAATGTTCGGCAATACGAAAATGGCTCGCCGCCGATGCATATTCTTCCTCTACCAATTCCAGAAGGAGAAGATACACATGTCCCCATGCACGCTCTGCGATTGCTTCGGGTATCGCATCCAGCTCTGCCATGGTTTTTTCCATACTTTTCCTGATAGTGACACGATTGCTGACCGCAATATCATGATCAATGCATGATCCAACCACGCGCAGCTTTTTATACACCAGCTTGGCCCGAAGAAGAGGATTATTCATTTTCTCTGCGATTCTGTTGATATCCTCTATTCCCGCCTGTCGGTAATACTCATCCGATGGACTCGTATACGCCAGACAAAGGGTTGCCAAAGGCGGACGGAGTTCTTCTATGGCACACAAGTGGCGATGAATAATCTCCTGGTCTTCTGACTGTGCAACGAGATACAGATGCGCATTTATGGCATCCTCTTTCGAGAGACCCCCTTTCCCGAGGAGAGTCTGCGCAGTTTGAACACCTCGAAATTCCTGTATCTCCGCATCCGCTCCTCGTTTTCCTTTTTGTGAAAGAAGTATACGAATGAGATGCGCTTGAAGGTATTGACTCTCTGCGATTCGCAGATCTGATTCTGACCGTCCTTGTTTGTCATAACGGCACAATGCATCATACACATTTCGATTGCAAAGAATGATGTTTGCATCTTGCAAAGCGACATCTTTATCTCTGTCCTTCATTGTCCCTTCGGGACAGTGTGCAAAGAGAAGATGCAGTTGTATTCGCATGTCCAACTTATCCGACTTCATTCTTCCCAGTGCATCGAGAATGTGAATGCGTACATCTGTAAACTCTTCTGCCAGATAGGCGGCACATGCTCTTTCTATAGACGCTTGAATGTCTGCTTCGCCGTGCGACTGGCACTTTTCCTGATCCATAACAAACCATAGTACGGCATGTCAGGCATGGCAAACAAGTTCTTGTACGAGTCCTTGGGACAACTGTCACGTTTACGGTATATTGTGTCTGGATTAACAACAAAGGAGTGCCAAAGGTACTGGATTCGTACAATGAATTGACAGATTGTTTTGTTGCTCCTAGTCTTGACTACATTTGTGGATATTTTTCACAAAGCTGACCTTTCACTTCGTTCGTCCATCAAGAAAGGAGATAAGCTATGTGGCGATTCAACTGGTTTATCTGGTTTGTAGCATTCTTCACGGAGCTCGTGATGTTACCCGTAGGCTGCTTTGCCTTCGTGAAGATCCTCTGGATCAATACATTTGATCCTGAAGAGGCCAGTCGTGTGTTCGGGAACCCCACGAACATGGGGCTAGTGTACGGGGCCATGGCCGTGTGGTTCTTCTGCACAACAGCGTGTCACTACATTCGTCTAAGCCTCGAAAAGTAGCACACGGTGAAAGGTCGTCTCTTTCAGACGCCGTCAGATGACGGCGTCTTTTTCTGCGTGCGGTAGCACAGTGCTTTCAGTGGCAATTCGTTTCCGTTTCCCTCGCAAGGTACCCCTCCCTTTAGGGAGGGGGCCTTTTGCCTGTCACAAAAACACTCCTGCAGATGCAGGGAATTTTCTTTGCGCCCACCTATGCCCGAAGGCCATGATGACCGGTGAGAGCGCCGTCCGAAAGGTGGATTGCGAGTCCATTCTCCATCGGGATCACGTACTCGATTTCTTCCAAAACCCTTTTGCGATGTGGCAAACAGGCGATTTGCTGCAGAAACGTCTGGTACTGCGCCTGGTCTTTGCCGAGCCGCTGGTCTATGACCGGCAAACGGGCATTCAAACCGCGACTTTTTCGCTTCCAGTAGCCGTTGCGTGCGTGTCGCAACTCGACAAGAAGGAGGTGGTGGACATGCTACGTAAAAGTTCAAACCGCTTTGCCGATCTTGTCAAGGAGTGGTGCAACCATCTAAAACCCTCCAGAAGGGTAGCATAATAGCAAATTGAAGGAACAGAGATCATCGCGTACAGGATGCTCGCACCTTCAGCCTATATCCTATCTCCTCCTCGCAAATCGCCATACGAACTGCGCTCACGAATCCTGCCGTCGCGTCCATGGATAAAAAGCTCAGTACGCTCACGCCTAGCCGTCCGCTTTGCGGCATCGACTGCTTCAGCCTGTGTCTCATACGTCCGGATACGTCCTTCCTTCGATCGTCTTACCATCCATTCACCATTTTGGCGTACGACATGGTAGCTCTCTTTGAGCAGCCGATCACCACGCTCCACTGCTTGCTCATACTCCCGGATGACGGGGTTGTTCTTGCGTCGCCGAGGGAGGAATCGACCCTTCATCATATGTCTACAGTGGATGGACGATTGTGGCTATCTTCTTCTCACTATACTGAATTGTTTCTAGGTATGCCAAGAGTGTCTTCCGATTTTTGAATTGCATCGGCCGATACCGCAGCTTTCGCCTCCGATTATAGGAACTCTCTACGACATGAATCGTAATTGGCGGATCCTCATGGGCAATCCATAGGAGTGTCCGTCTGGAGCCAGCATGAGTGCGGTAGAAGTGCTCAGGCTGAAACCGTCGGTCACGGCCGAGGAATGCCGCAAAGGCACGCGTGAGGTCATCGGGGATGATCGCGTAGATTATTGCTCGCTTCTTCGCCTTCTCAATCAGTCGGAGTTTGTTCTTCGCTCCAAGTACTGTTGGCAGCGTGCCATCGAAGACGATTGCGTTCTTGTCTTCGAGATATTCGGAATAGAATTCGGTCTTCCCCGATGCACTCCCTCCACAGAGAAGTACGACATTTCTGCACGTCTCTTGTTTCACTGCCTTCATGAATTCCTTGTCTGCACTCTTAGCTGATTGAGGATGGAACTCCTCTGCTCGTTCAGGCGTGTATTCCGGGATGAGCTTCTTCTGTTCGTCGATGGAGATGTAACGGGCGACCACAAACAGAGTGTAGCGTATCGATCGGGTCGCTGAAGCGCCTCTCGTGTTTCGTGTTTTTCGTGAAAGGGAGGGTTTTTGAAGAATATGTTCCACAACACACCTGTTTCCTTCCTGCAATCGTGAAGTTGAAGAGGGAAGAGTAAATTTTGTGTACAATAACGACCGCTTTCCTATGAAAAAGTTCCTCTCTCTCTCTCTCTCTCTCTCTCTCTCTCTCTCTCTCTCTCTTCGCACTCCTTTTTCCGCTGCAAATAGCGGCCAGTTCATGGAATCCGACTCTCCTCGTGAATACCGAAGGATTTCAAGTCATTGATGACAGTGATAGTGACGCGAATATCGTTTTGAAGTTCGGCGACACCGTAGCAGAGACCCTCACGTACGATCGCACCAAAGCCCGCTTTCAATTCTCTGCCGGTATTAGTGTGCTGGGGCACATGTCCGGCTCCTCCCTCTACATGGATGGGAACGCGACGGTGGGAGCACATATCAGCGGATCCGGCAGCTTAAAGCTCCTCTCGGGTGCGGTGATCAGCCGGGCAGAGGACAGTGAATTCATCCGTCTGCGGGACACGACGAATAGTAAGCAGATTGGGATACACACGGGCGCCGGTTCGCCCGAGGCCGTGGTAACGGCTGTGGTTGGGTCTCTGTACGTGGATAACAATTCGGGCAATCTCTATCGCAAAAATAGCGGCTCGGGCAATACGGGATGGGTGGATATGACAAACGGCTCCGCCGTGCCGGTCGGAACTGTGCTTGACTACACCGGGACGACCGAACCGACAGGCTATCTATTCGCCTATGGCCAGGCCGTGAGCCGTACCACGTACGCCGATCTGTTCGACGTTGTGAGTACGACATACGGCGTTGGTGATGGTTCGACAACCTTTAACCTGCCGGATCTTCGGGGGCGCACCGTTGCCGGGCAGGACGATATGGGTGGCACCTCGGCGAACCGTCTTACGGACCAGAGCGGCGGCTTGGACGGAGATGTGCTGGGCGACTCTGGTGGCGCCGAGACACATACGCTGACGATCGCGGAAATGCCAGCACACACGCACGACTACCTGCGACCTGGTGCCTCAACTGCGCAAGGGGTTAACGCTCAGAACGCAGGTGGGTTGGCCACCCAGGTCACAGAATCCACGGGCGGCGACGGTGCCCACAACAACGTCCAGCCGACGTTCATCCTCAATAAGATCATCAAGTATTTGCGTGACACCGGTACGCATAGCGTGGCCCACGTCGTCGAGGGCCGTCTCACACTCACCAGCGGAACGCCCGTTACCACGGCGGACGTGACGGCGGCGGGCACGCTCTACTTCACGCCCTACGGCGGCAACGTCGTGCGCGTGTACGACGGGACGAGTTGGATCGTCAAGACATTTAGCGAACTGTCCCTGGCGCT
>Ga0155340_108_pt1 | contig 9636 bp, 7 predicted proteins | sample RifCSPhighO2_02_FD_106308 | JGI IMG/M metagenome (GOLD analysis project Ga0155340, IMG submission 106308) | Candidatus Peribacteria bacterium RIFCSPHIGHO2_02_FULL_49_16
AGTTTAGAGTCGTGAGTAGAGATACAAGAGAGATTATTGAAACAACATATGGCGGATAAAACGAAGAAAAAAGCCCCGACGTTCGAAAGAGTCGGGGCCCCGACTTCTGCCGAGCGCAGAACGTCGGGGAAAAGAGAACGGCTGGTGCTGTTGGATACCCACGCAATAATCCATCGCGCGTACCACGCGTTGCCGGAATTATCCTCGCCTTCGGGCGAACCTGTCGGCGCTGTCTATGGGCTTACCTCGATGCTCATGAAGATAGTGAAAGATTTGAAACCCGATCACATCGTTGCCGCGTACGATCTGCCGGGCCCCACGCACCGCCACGCGGTCTATAAGGAATACAAAGCGAAGCGGCCGAAAGCCGATGACGCGCTGGTTATACAGATTAACCGCTCCCGCGACGTGCTTTCGGCATTCGGTATTCCTCTCTATGAAGCGCCCGGCTTTGAGGCGGACGATGTTATCGGCACCATCGCCGAGCGCGTGAAAAAAGACTTTGACGTCATCATCGCCTCGGGCGACATGGACACGCTCCAGCTCGTAGACGATGAGCGCGTGCGCGTGTTCACTTTGCGACGCGGCATACAAGACACTATTCTCTACGACGAGAAAGCGGTACAAGATCGATTTGGTTTTGGGCCTGAACGCATACCCGATTACAAAGGGTTCGCGGGAGACCCGTCCGACAACATTATCGGTATTCCCGGCATTGGCGAGAAAACGGCGACGGAACTTATCAGAGCATTTGATTCGATGGATGGTGTGTATGCGGCCCTGAAGAAAAACAAAAACGCTTTGGTTGAAAAAGGATTCAAAGAGCGCATCCAAAAGCTGGTCGCGGAGCACGAGGATGAAGCGGAATTTTCAAAAGTGCTGGCCACTATCCGCACGGACGCACCCATTGATTTCAAAGAGCCGGAAAAATCTTTCGCGGAGGCGTTTGAGGTGAAAAAAGCGGTAGAGCTGTTTACCGAACTCGGGTTCCGTTCTTTAGTACCTCGGGTACAGTCGCTGGTGAACGGGGAAAGTGGTGCCGGTGGCGAGCAGGAGAAAAGTAGTGCGCCGACAATCTACAACCTACAACCTCTTTCCTCCTCGCCCCTCGCTCTCTCGCCCGCCGCCTCGGCGCTTCTCGCCGAGGCGGCGGTGATGCTCTGGCTTACGCACTCCGACATCACGAATCCGACCGTGGAAGACGTGCTCAACAATACCAAAACTACAACGCTTGCCGAGGCGCACGAGAAATTGTCGGCGGAAATCAAAAAACAGGACCTCACGCGCGTTTTTGAGGAAATTGAAAAGCCGCTGATACCTGTCATCCATTCCATGAACGAGCACGGTGTTCTTATTGAAGACGGGTATCTGAAGAAGCTTTCAAAGGAATACCATAAGGAATTGGATGCGCTCGCGGAAGATATATACCGGATGGCGGGACAGACGTTCAACATCAATTCCCCGCGCCAGCTGGGGCAGGTGTTGTTCGAGAAAATGGGTTTGGCCCAAGGTGTGCGACAGAAGAAGACGACCACTGGCCAGCTTTCTACGCGCGAATCGGAGCTTGTGAAACTCAAAGGAGAGCATCCCATCATTGACCAAATTCTGACGCATAGAGAATTCCAGAAACTCCTTTCTACCTACATAGACGCTATCCCCACGCTCTTGGGGCCAGATAATCGCCTCCACACGACGTTCAATCAGACTGGAACGACGACGGGGCGCTTATCGTCCCAGAATCCGAATTTGCAGAACATCCCCATCAAAAGCGAGTGGGGGAGGAAGATCCGGCGCGCGTTTGTTGCGCCAGAAGGGCGCATGTTAGTTACCTTCGACTATTCGCAGATAGAACTGCGGCTCGCGGCCTTCCTTTCGGGAGATAAAAAATTAACGGCAATCTTTAAAGAAGGTCTGGATGTACACGCAGGTGTCGCCGCAGACGTGTTTGGTGTTCCGCAAAGCGAAGTAACGTATGAGATGCGGCGCCGCGCCAAAGTTATCAATTTTGGCATTCTCTACGGTATGGGGGTCAATGCGCTTCGTGAGCAGTTAGGATGCGACCGCGCCGAGGCGCAGGCGTTTTTCAATCGTTATTTCGAAACCTATTCTGACTTGGCCGATTATATGGCGAAAACAAAAGCATCTGCGCTTCGTTTGGGCTACACGACTTCGTATTTCGGCCGCCGCCGGTATTTCCCGGGCATTCGCTCCACGCTTCCGTATGTAAAAGCGGCTGCTGAGCGCATGGCTATCAATGCGCCCTTGCAGGGAACCCAGTCCGACATTATTAAAATCGCCATGCATCGCTTGCACGCGCTTTTTGAAAAAGAATACAAAGGGAAGGCGTCTTTAATTTTGCAGATTCATGACGAGCTGATGTTTGAAATAGACAAAAGCATTGTTGCCGAAGTGGGGCCTAAGATTCAGCACATTATGGAAAACGTATTGCCTGAAGATGAGATGCGCGGCATTCCGCTTCTTGTCGTCGGTGAGAAAGGCCAGAATTGGGGGGAGATGGTTAAATTAGTATAGAGTATCGAGTATAAAGTATAGAGCGAAGAAGAAAGAGTAAACTAAGAAAGCTAGTCCACTTCTTAATACAATGCAGATATGTCAGAAGGAATATTAACTCAATCGTCCGAAATTCCTGAAAGAAAACGTAAAGAAAAAAAACGTTCTCATTTGGTTGACGCGGGTGCTTTTGCTCTTGCATTGACTGCTTTTGATCACGGGCCTGCTCAAGCTCTTGAAATTACTCCCCAAACATCATGGAACAGTGCGATTACGGAGAATATACGGGAGAGCGTAAGACAAGATAAAAATGAAAGTCTATTTATTTATGTTCAACGGTCACAAACGTCAGGAGAGTGGTTGGGATTGACGTCGGGGACAAGGACCGAAAAAGGTGGATATGTTGCGCTGACTTTTGCTACTCAAACTCTCCTTGCTCAGCCACAATACAAGAATGCAGAAAATATTTGTATTGGCCACTCACATCCAAGTGAAATATTTCGCAACGTAACACCCAATAGTGATGCATACAAAAGACTTGCATCTCCACCAAGCTACGTACGTGGCGAGGCTGATGATGATTTTCAAACAACTAACGAAACGGGGAGTCAGTTTGAAAAAATCTTCCACATCCCCAAAGAGAAGTTTGTGTATTTTGTAGCGGATGCTCATGGTATTTGGTATTTTCGTTCCATGCAAGAGTCCGACTACAAAAATGCCGAGGAAAAGAAAAAAGCCACGGAGACGAGCCCCGAGACGGCAGCAAAAGTACTAGAAGCGCAGCGTTCCTTTATCACACGTAGCCTAGACCAGACTGTTGATTTAACGACAACGACCGAATATCAAAACCTCCAAACTGCATTTCGTACTATTGGCGGTATCACACGTTTTGTCCCATACGAAAAAGTTTCTGCGGAGCCAGCATGCGCTGGTGTTGATTACAAAGCAAAAGTAGTGAAGGCTGCTACAAAAGAAAAACCGACACAGGCAAATACAAAAATGACTGACGGGAAAACTTCCGTATCACTGGAACCTGATACCAAAGTGATAACTATGCGTCCTCCCGAATAAACAGAATTATCATTAAAAAATATGAGCAACGAAGAGAGAAGAAGACCTAGAGTGAGCTATGTCATTGGACCGGATGGTTCGCCCCTCACACTTGCGGATTTGCCTCCACCGAACACTAAGCGTTGGGTCATACGCCGAAAGGCAGAGGTTGTTGTCGCTGTGCGCGGAGGACTTTTGAGTTTTGAGGATGCCTGTCGTCAATATCGTTTAACTGCAGAAGAATTTCTCGCATGGCAACGAGCCATAGATCGTTTTGGCCTTCCAGGTTTGCGCGCTACACGGGTTCAACAATACCGTCACTAATTTTAGCTGGCAGCTTTTAAGTTTTAGCTTTTTAAAAACTAGCAGCTGTAAGCTAGTTCCATACTCTACATTCTTACCGGTTCGGAAGTAGCGAAGGCGAAATCGCGCCATGATATACTGCAGTAATGACAAAAGATAAGGTCATCAGACGCCAAGTTATCAGCATTCTTCGGGAAATTTTGAGCGATCCTGATGCGGGGCTTGAACTCACCGCATACGCCAAACGGCGACTCGCAAAGTCGCAGCGCTCCAAGGCAGCCGGGCGCGTGAAACCGCTTTTTGAAGTACTCCGCATGTATGGGCTCTGATTCATGTCGTCTTGGACGGTTGAACTGACTGGCGAGGCCACAGAGGACATCGCGGCGCTTGACGCCGCAACGCGTCGCCGCGTGCTCGCAAAGATCGCATGGTTTGCCGAACATGTTGATGACGTGACGCCGGTGCCGCTTGAAGGGGAATGGAGAGAGTTTTGTAAGCTCCGGGTCGGCGACTGGAGGATTGCCTACACGTTCTCGCAGAGCAAGCGCACCGTCACGGTACATACGGTTGGTCGCCGTGACAAAATCTACAAGCAGCGGCCACCGCACTGATAATGCTCTACATTCTTACCGGCTCGGACGTGGTGAAAGCAAAGGCGCGGGCTATGAAGCTCGCGGATAAAAGTGAGGTGGTGCGCTTCGGGGAAGGTGGGGAGGCATTCGCAAATGTTGGAAGTTATTTGTCCGCACGCGGATTATTTGCCCCGAAAGTATCGCTTATTTTGGACAGGCCGTTTGAAACGGAAGAGGGGGAAGCCCTTCTTGCAATGTTTAAAGATTTTGCCGAGGCGGATACGCTTGTGGTTCTCATTCAACCGGAATTGAATGCGGAAGCGAAGAAAAAAATCCCCAAGAACGCAGTTATAGAACGATATGATATATCATATCAGTCAGAAAAACCGGAGCAAAATGTTTTTGCGCTCACTGATGCGTTCGCGGCAGGGGACAGGAAAAAATCCTGGATCCTCTACCGGCAGATGATAGAAAACGGCGCAAGTGCGGAGGAAATTCACGGCGCTCTCTCGTGGCAGGCTCGTGCGATGGTGCTGGCTACAAAGACAAAAAGCGCGGAAGAAGCGGGCATGAAATCATATCCATATGGAAAAGCGAAAGCCGCCGCGGGGCGCCTTGGCCCCGCGGCGGCAGAAAATCTTTCCCGTGAACTTGTCTCTCTCTACCACCGCTCCCGAGCGGGGGAGGGACCCCTTGAGGACTTATTGGAGGTGTTTCTACTCAGAAAAACCTAAGGGTTCGATGCCTGTTTACATAGATGAAGCAAGAATGCTAGAAAGGCGTTTACGTAGTGCATCAACAAAAATCGGAGTCATGGCTCCCGTAGTCTTGTCTAAACGGTTAATCTCCAAATGAAGATGATTACCATGACCGGGACGCACGGCATTCGCGCCCGTATTACCAACTGTACCGAGCTCCTGACCTACATCAAGAACCGTGCCGGCACTGACCGCAACTTCGCGTAAATGGCAATACCGATAAAATTCTGAAGTATCGGGCACATATACGATAACAGTGTTTCCGCCTTCAAAAGAGCTCGTTGAAAATTGGTTATTCTTTTTCCATGTATCTTCGGAAAGCACCACAACGCCGCGACTCACTGCTTGTACAGAAGTACCTTCGCGGGTAAACAAATCTATGGCATCGGGATGATTTTCTCCTTTGCCAGGGCGCACGTCGAGATGATCAAAGGGAGGAACCATATGCGGAGAAGGCGTTTGAAAAGAAAGCCAGGTTTTATCCAAAAGAGCGCTCGTATAGTGTTGCCGGAGCTCTGGAGTTATGAGCGGTGCAATGGCGCGTATGATTTCCTGTCCGGGATTTTTAGCACCTTGTGCCATTAGTTTTTTGAGAAAAGCATCCGAGTAATAGAGCGCCCCGATAAGATACGGACTTTCACACATCTCAAATGCATTACCGCTCTGTATCAAACGTTTTGCACGGGCAATCTCAAACTGTATACGCTCTCGCTCTCCTTCCGGCGGTTTTTCTTCAGCGATTTCTGAATCTTGTTTCGCAGAAGCACTTTCTTCACCAGTTTTGGGGTTTTGTTTCACTGGGGCGATCTCTTTTGGTTTTACACCGGGCACTTTCGACGGAGCAACATCTCTTGATTGCAGTGTTGGTTCTGGCTCTGAAAGAAGTTTTTTCAAGCCCATAAATGTAGAGCCTGTCACGCCCAAAGCGGCGGCCTCCTTGAGAAACGCGCGGCGGGTTAGCCCTGCCTTTTTCTTTTTTTGCTCGGTATCCTTTCGTGTTATGCCTACATTACTAGGCACTTCAGCAAAAGGCGAGAATTTGTCTCCCATAGAAGTTTTTAAATAGACCTACATTCACTGTTGATTTTTCTGGAACTCCTTAAAACGCCTCACTTCTTCGGCCACTGCGTTTTTTGCTATTTCCTCATAACGGGGGACTTCACGCGCGATAAATTGCTGGAGCGCCGCCCCGTCTTTTCCGTTCATTAATTTTGAAAATTCTTCCCGCTTTGCAGGAGCCAGTGTTTCAAGAACGGCCAGCAAAGAAGCTTGCAAGGCCACTTCTCCGAAATCCGCAATGACTTTTTTCTGCTCTGCCGATGGCAAGTTCCCGATGTCCAACTCCCGCGCCAAGGCGGCTTGCAGGTCGTTTTGAGTGGTTTTCACAGTATTCATCATAGCATTTTAGGCATTGATAGCACGTTGTTACGTAAGGATAATCTTTTTAAGGAGCGCCGCGCTTTCCACGCGAGCGAGCGGTTGACCATTGGCACCAAGCACCTGGTCGATGATGCGTGCACCCCCGAAGATATTGGGCTCTATTTTGCCGACTCGCGGGGTGAAGGTACCGTTTGCATCTATGCCGGAGTTGTCAAAAAAGACAGGAATGCCTTTGGCGGAAGCGAGATTTTGTGCGTAGACGAAGCTTTCTCCCGGTGTTGACGCGTGCACATAGTACCCGTCAGCCATCTTGAACAGAGTTGCTTCGTGGGGGAGTGCGCTCGCGCCCGGGCTCCACGCGGTATCAAACGAACCGCCGGAAGCGCGGTCAACTGCGCCCGATGGAATTTCTTGTTCTCCACCGTCGATTGGAGCGGATGTGTTTGGCGCCGCATCATGCACCCCGGTCACGTTGCCCTCTGCATCAATATCAACACGCACATCACCGGCTTCCGGATGTTCCAAATGCCATTGATTCAAATGTGCGGTAATGGTTTCGGCCGAGACGTGCGGCGCTTCCGGCGCGGCGCCTGTCGCAGCTTCAGGCACTGCGGCATCGTGCTCTGGTATTTCGAGCGCATGGGCAGAGACCGGAGGCGCCGCATCAAATCGGAAATGGCCGTCCGCAGTGATGCCAAGCGTTGAATGCAACGGAACGATTTTTCCGTATGTCTCGGTCATCTGCGAGCCGAGCGCGTGAATATTGCCGTTCAGGATTGCCTGAATGTCGGCGGGTGCCTTGGTGATGTCGCCGCCATACTGTGCGAGTATTTCCGCTTTGTGCGGCAACATCTCGTGTCGTAGACGCGTCAGCATATCCTCATACCCGCGGCCCGTCCGTACTTCAACGGTCTTTGCGAGTTCGCGGTAATCAAACGCAGATACTTCTGATGAAACAGCGGCAGCTACGTCTGATGTAGATCCAACTACATCCTCCCCGCCAGCAGTTTCTGGGTAAAAGTCACGTTCACGAATTTCCGGTGATGCAGGAGAAGTTGGGGCTGGTTCAACAGGTTGCATGCCAGCAGTTTCTGGGTAGTAGTCCGACTCAGGTATCGTTGAAGCATCAGGAGTTGCCGCCGCTGGTTCAACTGGTTGCATGCCAGCAGTTTCTGGGTAGTAGTCCGACTCAGGTATCTCTGCTGAAACAGTAGACGGCAGTTCTCCAACAAAAGGTATTTTAGGAGACCACCGCGGGGGAGTCTTGGCAGTTTGCAGTTCCCCAACAAGAGGTATTTTGGGAGACCACTGCTTGCCGGCGGTGTAGCCCAACATTTTTCCAAGCCACTTGCCTGTAACTTCCATGCCCTCGTGCATGGCTACCCCCGGAATGCCGAGAAATGTGGCTCCGGCGATAGCGCTTGCTGTAGCGTATTTGAGCGCGGCACCTTTGGTCGTGCGTTCCCTGTCGGGTTTTTCCCGTGATTGACGAATGTGCTCGACGGCCGCTTCAGTTCCAACCCACGCTCCTGCCGACGCCGCGATCTTTCGTGCAAGTGCGAGTCCTCCAACGCCAGCGCCTACTGCAGCGCTTCCGGTTGCGAACGCGAAACCTCCTCCTCCAAGCAACACCACCGAGACATACATTTTATAGCGGAAGGGAAGTTGATTGTACGCCTCGATTAATTTGTACGCGCCGCTCCCTGCGTGCATACCCGCCATCTTGAGCCGTTCCTTGATGTCAGCGTCTCTTTTGAAAAGATACTCTTTGGCAGTCTTGAATTCTTCAGATACCTCGGCCAGAGTTTCTTTTAGCTTTTCTTTTTTCTTTTCGTAGCGGATTTTTCTTTTTTGTTTGCTTAAGAAAAAGAGAATACCGCTCGCATCAATCGGTTTTTCAGTTGTTTCCGCTTCTTCTGCATGCCCCTCTTTATTGGCAGGGAATTCTACGCCTTCCAATTCTTTCAGTTCACCATCGATTGTTTTACGACGCCCGGAAAAATAGTTTTTTACCCTAGCTACCAGCCTCTCGCGCATGCCGGGACGAATTTCATCCTCGGGGCCCAATTCCAAGAAGTCTTCTATTTTTGGTCCTTCTACCATAATGTTTGTTTCTTCAGGAATTATGTCACACAAAAGAAGCGTGTGAGTATGGCCATTTTATCATATGTTTTAGAAATGTCAACTGCACCGTAAGGATGGCAAAAACCTCACCGTAGAGCCACGCGGCAGACAGATTGAGTTTCCTAGTCCGGAGGTGTTTTTGTTGAGAAAATAATTCGAGATTCTAGCGTTTTTCAATTGGAATGCTTATAGTTCCATCTTCTTTTATTTTTCTCACCATTGCGCGTCCACGTCTTAGACTTTCGACAGCAGCAGGATTAGGAGTTTCATCTCGGATTTGTGCATAAAAACGCTGGGCATCTGTTCCGGTAAGTTCTACTCTACTGAACGGACTTGATTCTATTGCCATGTAAAGACAGTATACCTGATTTCACATTCAAAAGCATACTAGGTAAAACGAAAAAGCACTTGTCGTCAAGCTAAAAACCTGAAGCAGTTCAAGTTTCTTTAACGCTTGTGCGCCCACCTGGATTTGAACCAGGGACCTTGTCCTTAAAAGGGACCTGCTCTACCAACTGAGCTATGGGCGCAGTAAAGGGATTATGAACCAAACTGACTGATTTTTCCAGTTTTTTGAGCTACAATGAACGTCTATGGGCAATGTCTATGGACTAGAAACAGCTAATCGGAAAAGAAAAATCTCTTCGTCAATTCATCTAAAACCGTCTGTGGCTGGAATTATGGAAGCTCGGATACGCGTTGAGGAATCTGCATTCGGTACGGCTTTTGGGTCTTCTCCTGGACCTAGAACGGCAGATCAAACGCAAAGCCCCCCGCGCCGGTCACCAGAAGCGAAAGACAAATGATTGCAAGGAGAAAGTAGGCAACGCGCCCATGGGGGAGAATAGTCGGGTAGCGTTTTGCGAAGAGCCAGCATTTTACTCCCGCCACGAAACCAAGTATCGCGACGACTTGGACCCAGAGACCAATTAAAAGAA
>Ga0155340_116_pt1 | contig 5726 bp, 9 predicted proteins | sample RifCSPhighO2_02_FD_106308 | JGI IMG/M metagenome (GOLD analysis project Ga0155340, IMG submission 106308) | Candidatus Peribacteria bacterium RIFCSPHIGHO2_02_FULL_49_16
CTTACGGATTTTTTGCGTTGCACCTTTTATGTAGGTGCGATAAATGCCCTGCTTTATCTCATCCAAGGGATCGTTAAAAATCGTGTGCTTGCAATGTTCCGACCACGTGCCCGCGATTGATTCGAGTTCCACGTCGGTCGGCTTCCGTTTTTCTTTTTTTCCACCGGAGGTGGATCCGCCTCTGGCGGAAAAATACTGCCGAATCGCCTTGAGCTCTTCCACCGAAAGCGCCAAGGGTCCTCGTCTCTGACCTGCCCCGAGCGGTTTATCCTGAGCTCCGTCGAAGGAAGTCGAGGGGTCCAGAATTCCCTCTCTGCCGATGCGCTCGAGCTCTTCGTCGGAGACGTCGAGATCAACGCTGATTGGCTCTTTCGGCACACCGAGCGTCACTTTGGGCACGACGATATCGAATGCGTCGCCCGCTGTGGAGATCTTCGCGCGCTCGATGAGCGGGTTGTGAAGTTCACCCGCGAAACGCTCCAGGTCACCTGGTGAAATTTCGCCAAAAAGAAAAATGATGAGCGAGGTGTATACCGCTTCCCCCGCGGTAAAAGCGCGACTCGTCGCATCTTCAATCGTCTCTTTTGCGGTGTGGCCCACGTTGTCCGTCACACCCGGCAAAAATCCAATTTCGATCGCGTGCGAATATCCTTCGGGCGCTGGCACGTTCTCAATCGAAAAAGTCTCGATGACAGGATTGATGAGGCGCTCCGCCGCTCGCTCTACTTGATCGCGCGAAAGCACCGCATCGATCGTATAGACCGATGCCGTCTTCACGTCCAACAGCTTCACGGCCGGAAAAAGATTTCGGAGAGTGCGCAAGATCCCCGCCGCCCGTGCATCCGCAATTTTGGGCAGAACGACAATCCGATGCGTCATGCCTCACTGTACTAGCTATCGGTCAAAAAATCCAGTAGGGTACTTTCCATGAAAAGAGTCAAAAAAGAAGCGCTTTTGCTCCCAAAACTGCTGAAAAAAATTGCTCCCCAAATCGGCGCGCGCGTCTTGGTGGAACCGCGCTGGGGTATCGTCGGGCAGATCACCTTCAGAAGCGGTCGCAAAAGCTATTTCCGTTACAACACACTCGACCTCAATCCTGTCGGTGCTTCGGATGTGGCAAAGGATAAAGGCTTTGCCACGTACTTTATGCGCACCATGGGCTACCCCACCGTTCCCGGTCGCACATTCTTCTCTGATCGATGGGCAAAAGCTATCGGCTCAAAGGACGATATGAAGGCGGCGCTTCGCTATGCGCGGCATCGCGGCTTCCCGCTTATCGTCAAACCCAACTCCGGCAGCCAAGGCAAAAACGTATCGGTCGTGCACAACGCGCGAGAGATGAGAGCCGCGCTCAAAGAAATATTTCTCGATGATCGCGTGGCGCTCGTGCAAAAGCTTGTGAAAGGCCGCGATTATCGGATCGTGGTGCTCGACAACGAGATCATCTCAGCGTATGAGCGCATCCCGCTCAACGTGATAGGCGACGGCAAAAGCACGATTGCGCAATTGCTCAAAAAGAAACAGCGTGAATTCATCGCAGCAAACCGAGACACGCGCATCAAACTCGGCGATCCTCGCATCCGCAATAAACTAAAAGCGCAAAAGCTCTCACTTCGTTCAGTGCTCAAAAAAGACCAGCAGATTTTCCTCCTCGACAACGCCAACCTCTCCTCCGGCGGCGATGCCGTGGATGTGACTCATACAATGCATCCCTCATTCAAAAAAATCGCAATCAAACTCACAAAAGATATGGGTCTGCGTCTGTGCGGTGTCGACATCATGGTCGATGGAACTATTTCAGAAAAACCAAAAAAACCTGCCCGGTCACCGCAACTCGCCTCTCATCCGCGTCGGCGCAAGCACGACGCTGAGGCGAGTTCTGGTGCTGGGTATTGGATTCTTGAAGTCAACGCCGCTCCTGGTCTCGATCATTATGTAAAGACAGGCAAAGCGCAGCAGAAAACGGTGGAGGAGATGTATTTGAAAGTACTGAAGAGCCTCGCAAAAGCGTCGTGATACCATGTCTTTATGAGAGCGGAAAGGATGCCTCAAGCGGTCAGGAATTTGGATACCCCCGGACAGTGGCAATTATTCGAGCTCGCGGATCTCCCCGAAGAAGAACGAGTTGCGGTCGAAGATGCAATTGCAGCTTATCACCGCAGTACCAACCCCGAATTTCGCGCAGGGGCTTGTGCTGTGGCCGAAGACGGGACACGCGTGGCTCGCCACAACGAGTTTGAAGGCCAAGAAGGTCACGCCGAGATGCTGGCACTGACATCCTTGTATCGTGCGGTGAGTCCGACCGAGAAGAAATTAAAACTGCTGGCACTCGCGGCATCAGCGCCAGACGAAGAACTTGCCCGGATACCTCAAAAGTACGGTAAACGAGTCAAATTCGACGATATAGAGGGAGAGTCAATATGCGGCAGATGCAGAAAATTTATATCCGATTACACGGGTAATTTTATTGGTGATGACGGAAAAAATAACCCGAACGATCGGGGGCCTATAATTCTAATGGTCGCTGCAACAGGACAAATCCTTCGTACTGACTTGCGCACGCTCTATCCCAAGCCTCACTTGCCGCGACAAATATCTCTTGAACCGCTTGAGCAAAACATCACGGGCTCTCCCGATAGATACGGTGCAAAGTAGGTTTATGCCCGCTCCAAATCAACGAACTTATATTTCATCCCATTCCATTCGCGCCGCTCTTCAAACACTTTTTTTGTAAATTGATCGGCGTATTCTGGGAAAAACGCATCGGCCTCTGCTTCCGCATCGACGATAGTGAGGTAGAGTTTGTCGATCATGGGGAACGCCTGTTTGTATAATTCCGCGCCGCCCCCGATGTGGATTTCATCAGCGCCCGGCTGCTGTTTCGCAATCTCTATCGCCTCTTCAAGCGAATGCGCAACGATAACATCGCCTCGTTGATAGATCGGATCACTTGCCATGAGCTTGTCGAATTGGCGCGTAACGACGATATTCGTCCGCCCCGGCAAAGGGCCGCCCACGTATCCGACGATCGATTCAAACGTCTTTCGCCCCATGATGATCGGGTGACCCTTGGTGAGTTGCTTAAATCGCTTCAGATCGTCGGGAATATGCCAGAGCAGCTTTCCGCCTTTTCCCAATTCCCTATTTTTCCCAATCGCTACCACCGCGCAAATGAGAGGTTTGTTCATGCCACAACCGCCGAAACTGGAATACCTGCACGGATAGCTTTTTTGATACTATTGGGCGACATTTGCGAGGAGACGAAGAGAATTTCAACTCCCAGCGCCCGACCTTTTTTATCAACATCAACGAGGATGGAGTCGCTTATTTCAAGCGTTTTATAGACCTTCCCAGGCTTCACGCGAATATTCATTGCGTCAGCTTCCTTGTCGTACGTAGCCTTCATAGGTAATACGCTGTGATTATAACATATTCGACTTTGCCTCGAATTCCGAAAATCACTTTGAGCGTTTTGATGCCGAAGCGTTTGATGCACCCGATTGCTCCGCCACGCGCGGGGAAATGAGAATCTGGATGGCGGACTGTTTCGGCAACACGGGAGGTGGATATGCCGCGTTCCATCATTCCAGCTTGTGCATGATTCGTGAATCTAATATGCATAGGATCATAAGGTTATCTCAAAGTGCCGGATGTTCGCGCTTCAACTTCTTGATATCGCCGCTGAAGACGAGCTTCATTTCCTTCGCCTTTTCTTTTGCTCCTTTTTCCACCACGTCTTTGCCGTGCCAACGGCTCTTGCGCGGCTCGACTTTGTGCGCGAGTTCTTCGAAAACTATCTGACAAAATCGCTCGCCCGGATGGAGCTGGATAACCTGCGAGCGAGTGTTGTTGCGGATTGGCAGCGTCAGCGGCCCTTCGTAGCCGCTGTCGATTATGCCGGTGAGATCTACCGTGAGCCCCTTTCTATTGACCGATGAGCGCGGGTAGAGAATCGCCATCAAATCATTGGGCACTTTGATTGTTTCGAAAGTAGAAACCAAGACGTACTCTTCAGGCAAAAGGTCAAACGACTGGCCCTGCTCAAGCTCGATCACATCAAAATATTCTGGCCCATGATCGCGCAGTGGGTCGATGGCAAGTGCTTCCCTCCCCTTATCCGTCATCCGCCACACTTTGGGTATCAAAAAGGTAAACCCAAGCCGCAGGTCAACGGCATGCGTCTGCAATTGGAACGAATCGAGTCCGGGCAAAAAAGCAATGCTCCCGCTCTTCACCCGCTCCAATATCTCCTGCTTGGTCAACACTGCCATATTATTTAAACAATGATAAAATCTCTCGATCAAACGTGATAATTTGCGCGCCGCGCTGTTTTGCAAGAGCAATGAGCGATGCATCCGTAAAAGAAATCTTCCGCTTTAAAGCGATAAACATCTTAATGTCAGTTTGGATATCGGGCGGGGGAATAATAATTCGCTCTGCAACAGCTACATCCGCGAGAAAAGAGTATGCGATATCGGTCCCACATTTATATGTCAGCACCGTTGCTGTTTCTTGAATTACATAAGGATGGAGAATGATCGTTTTGCCAACAAGATCGGAGGCGATCCGTCGCGCCTCCTGATGCTGCGAGTCAATATCGCGATAAAAAGCGACTAAAAAAGAGGAGTCAACTATGAATTCATCAAGCTCCATATACGATCTCATCTATTTTTTTAGAGAGATCGGGATCACCACCACGCTTGCCCTTAACAATGTGCCGTCTGGCAAGCTCAAAAAACGTCTTACCGCTTTTTTTTCCCTTCTTGCGGGCAAAGGAAATTATGTACTTTTTTGTTTCTTCGGTCATAAAGCCATAGTATCCAACTCAAGGCCAAATGCAACATGAAGACGCGCCGGCCAAAAGCAATGCTCCCCCGCTTCACCCCCCTAATATCTCCTGCTTGGTCAAAACCGACATACGGAAATACGACCACGTAATTATTATGCTTCCTTGCCCAAGAATTTAGCTAAAACTGGACGCACCTCACGATTATATACATCTTCGGGATATTTCTCATTCTCCCGAACGGCAGTCTCATAAACGGCGTCGATATGTTCTATATTGGCTCGATCCCGTTTCCTAAGAGCCCACGCTAATCGCCCATAAACATCCTTCGCGTCCTCAGCGTTTAATGTTTTATCATCAAGTGTAACCTCTAGCCCATTGGTCGGATCATTTATAGCTTTTACAGCAACACCTCTGACAGTCCCTTCGATCGAACGTGGGCCTTGTTCGCCATCCTCAATAGGGGAAGAACTCAATTTTACAACGTCTTCGGGCGGAATACCGATAAAGGGCGTATCCTCCTCTATCGTCTCCCTTCGCGAACGCTCTAAAGAATCGTATTTACCCTTGCTATATGATCCAGATTCCATTGCCATAAGCTATTGTCTATTATTTAATATCAACCATTGTACACCAACTCTAAAGTACTATCTGTAAGCCTCCAATTGCCGGAAGAGGCTGGTATTGGGCCATGATGGGGCCGGCGATTTCTTCCACCAATTTGATGTCTTTTTTCTCCGCCCTATCGAACGTGTTTTTGGGGAGCACGACTTTGATGGGCTTGTGGTTATTCGTTCGCTTCAGCATTTCTTCTACCGCCTCATACTGATTATCGTACACATGCGCATTCGAGATGGAGTGGCTGTAGACGCCGACGCCGACGCCGAGCTTTTGCGCGAGGATGCACTGTAGGAGCGCGAAGCCAGCGACGTCGGCTGGA
>Ga0155340_111_pt1 | contig 1254 bp, 2 predicted proteins | sample RifCSPhighO2_02_FD_106308 | JGI IMG/M metagenome (GOLD analysis project Ga0155340, IMG submission 106308) | Candidatus Peribacteria bacterium RIFCSPHIGHO2_02_FULL_49_16
CCCTTTGGGAGGGGAACTCCCCCATCTACTGTCGTACACGAAGGGTTCTGCCAAGAAATGTTCATGGGACGGCATGTGAAGTGGCGGGGAGGTGTTTTCCTATGACATTCTTGAACGTATCCGACTGGTTCTTTATAGAGAATATGACGGGGGAGGGGTAAAGAAGAATTTGGAGAAAAAGTGGCGTCCCATTAGAGTGAGTGGACAAAAAAGCCGCCCGTGTCGGGCGGCTTTTTTTTGAAGACGTATGTTAGTAGATTACTTACAGAAAACATTTTCGGGCGTTACGCCGTCCCATGCGAGCCCCTCTGTGGAAACAGAGGTCACATTGGTTTCATAGCAACCCGATGGCGCATTTTTCAGTGTGAATGTGACGGTTCCGTCAGATCCCGTTGTTGCACTCCCGTTCCATGAACTGCCGGAGTCGTGATGGAGAGTTGCCGATACTGTCGCGCCTGATACGGGATTTGCGAAGTCGTCGAGGAGTGCGATCTTCATATTGAGATGCTTATTACTATTCTTTCCTCCCTCTTCTGTGTAACTGATGGAGTCGACGCTGACCGTTGTCGGTTCCACCGGTGCGGGACCAAGATCGAACATTGCCGCGTCGGTTGCAGAAAGCCCGCGCGAATCGGTTACGGTTGTCTCGACGGAATATGTGTCGTCTGCAAGTGCGGTGAGATCGAGTGAAGCCGTGTATGTTCCGGCTGTTACAGTTTCTGCAAAAAACATACTTGCGCTTGTGAGACTCCCCGTCGTTACAAATGCGGCGGAATCGAGACCGCTGACTGCAACACCGTTTTCATCTTGAACAACTGCCGTGAGAATCGCTGCCGTGTCTTCACCGGAGATGTAACTACTCTTATCGGTGGTGAGGTGAATGGAAACTGCAGGATCAGGTGGGACGGGAGGAGAGACGGAAGCGACTGCGGCAGCGGCGCTCACAAGGCCAAAGCCGTAGTGGCTGTCGCGGCCGGCGGCTCCCAAATCTTCCGCCGTGGCTCCGAGAGTTTCTCGGACTTCGTCATTGACGCGGCCGTTGCCGTTCGAATCGGCAATGCCCGCTGCGAGGACGAGTGCGGCTGCGCCGGCAACGTGCGGGGAAGCCATGGAAGTTCCGTTGAATTCAACATATCCGCCGCCGAGTTTCGTGGAATAAATGGAAACGCCGGGTGCGGCGAGTTCAACGGCGTCGCCCGTGCTGGAAAAGCATGGACGCGAATCACTCTGGTTCGTTGCCGAAACGGCAACAAC